>Ga0247831_1003557_pt1 | contig 22452 bp, 24 predicted proteins | sample LaCruzMarch2015__9_FD_192406 | JGI IMG/M metagenome (GOLD analysis project Ga0247831, IMG submission 192406) | Freshwater microbial communities from meromictic Lake La Cruz, Castile-La Mancha, Spain - LaCruzMarch2015_1m | ecosystem: Environmental > Aquatic > Freshwater > Lake | place: Spain...
GGCCTGAAATCGGCATTCACCTCCGGCAAGAGTGATGGCATCATCGATGCTGTATTTGGTGCCGGCAAGGGCAAGGTCGATGATGCTGACGTGCTCGAGAATTTGGTGCACAAGATTCGCATCACGATTGGTGACCGTGTCCTCGAAATTCCAGCGATTGAAGCGCCTGGCCATGTGTCGAACTCGATCACGATCTCCCTTGGCTACGGTCAGGATCGCCCCGGCAACGTCGGCAACCTCGCGGGTTTCAACGGTTACAAGCTTCAGGGTGAACTCAATGAGTTTGTGCTGACCGGCGCGAAGGTAGAAGTGCTCCCTGATACTTACCAGCTCGCCATCACCCAGGAGCACAACTCCATGGAAGGACGCAGCGTGTATCGCGAAGGCACCACCGAGACGTTGAAGAAGGACCCGACCTTCGCGCAGACGACCGGCATCGATAGTCATATCCCACCGTCGATGAGCTTCTATGAAGGTCAGTTCGGTGAGAAGAAGGATTACAGCAAGCCAGCGGACGAGGGTTTCGACTTCAAGAACAAGCATCAGTGGGGCATGACCATTGACCTCAGCAAGTGCATTGGTTGCACGGCTTGCTTGATCGCCTGTCAGTCCGAGAATAACATCCCTGTCGTGGGCAAGGATCAGGTCCAGAAGGGACGCGTGATGCACTGGATCCGCATGGATCGCTACTTCGCCACGCCGGAGAAGGACGACGTGGATCGTCATCCGCAGCCCGAGGAGTTGGAGAATGTTGAAATGGTGCAGCAGCCCGTGGCTTGCCAGCAGTGTGAAAGCGCGCCCTGCGAAACCGTTTGCCCAGTGAACGCTACCGTCCACACCGAAGAAGGCCTGAACGCGATGGCTTACAATCGCTGCATCGGCACTCGCTACTGTGCAAACAACTGCCCTTATACCGCTCGTCGTTTCAACTGGTTTGACTATAACAAGCGCCCTCTAGATGAGCTCTACTGGGGTCCGCTTAGCACGCCAGAAAAGACCGGGATGCGCGAGATCACCAAGCTGCAAAAGAATCCGAACGTGACTGTGCGTATGCGCGGTGTCATCGAGAAGTGCACCTACTGTGTGCAGCGTCTGGAATCCGCAAAGATCGTGCAGAAGCAGAAACAGCGCGATACCAAGGATTGGCAGGTGCCAGCGAATAGCATCAAGGTCGCTTGCCAGCAGGCTTGCTCAGCAGGAGCCATCGAGTTCGGCGACTTGTCGAACAAGGACAGCAACGTGCTGAAGCTGAAGGACAGCAACCGCAACTATCAGGTGCTGAAATATTTGAACACCCGTCCGCGCACCAGCTACCTGGCACGCATCCGCAATGTGAACCCGAAGATGCCTGGCGCAGCTGGCATCGCAGCCTGGAGCGGCAAGAACTTCTAAGTCATGGCAGCCACCGACTCAGCCTCCCACAAGGATCCCAGCGTTTACACGGCCCTGGACCGCGAGCCCTTGGTGCTGAACAACCGTTCGTTCAGTTGGATCACCAACCGCATCTGCGGTATCATCGAAAACAAGCAGCCGCTGCTTTGGTGGATCTTGTTCATCCCGTCGGTGGCGCTCACTGGTCTGACTGCGTTCTGCTTCACCTATCTCATTTCCACCGGTGTGGGTGTCTGGGGTCAGAAGCAACCAGTGGCCTGGGCCTGGGACATCACGAATTTCGTGTTCTGGATTGGTATCGGTCACGCAGGCACTCTCATCTCGGCCATTTTGTTTTTGACGCGCCAGAAGTGGCGCACCTCGGTGAACCGCGCCGCCGAAGCCATGACCATCTTCGCGGTGATGTGCGCGGGCTTGTTCCCAGCCTTCCACGTCGGTCGCGTTTGGATGGTATGGTTCCTGGCACCGATTCCTAACGCCAATGCCATCTGGCAGAACTTCAAGTCCCCACTCCTTTGGGACGTGTTCGCGGTGTCGACCTACTTCACAGTGTCTGCCATCTTCTGGTATCTCGGTTTGGTTCCTGACCTCGCGACTCTGCGTGATCGCTGCAAGCCCGGCTTGAAGAAGATGCTTTATGGCATGTTCGCTCTTGGCTGGCGTGGTGCGAATCGTCATTGGAGCCACTACGAAACGGCTTACATGCTATTGGCCGCTCTCTCCACACCGCTCGTGCTTTCCGTGCACTCCGTCGTGTCCTTCGACTTCGCAACTTCGATTGTTCCCGGCTGGCACACCACCATCTTCCCGCCCTACTTCGTGGCGGGTGCTATCTTCGGTGGCTTCGCGATGGTGCTCACGCTGATGATCCCAGTGCGCGCCATTTATGGGTTGCATGATCTAATCACGCCAAAGCACATCGACAACATGGCCAAGATCATTTTGCTGACTGGCACCATCGTTGGTTATGCCTACAGCATGGAGTTCTTCATGGCTTATTACAGCGCGAATCCGTTTGAGTTGCAGACCTTCAAACTGCGCGGCCTCTTCGGACCGAGCACCTGGGCTTACTATTTTATGTTCGGCTTCAATGTCTTTGCCCCCCAACTCTTCTGGGTTCGCAAATGGCGCACCAACTTGTTCGTCGTGATGTTTGTCTGCATGTGCGTGAATGCAGGCATGTGGTTCGAGCGCTACGTGATCATCGCGACTACGCTGGAGCGCCACCTGACGCCCGGTTCATGGCGCGTCTATTCGGCTACCTGGGTGGATCAGATGACTTTCCTTGGCACCTTCGGCTTCTTCATGATGCTGTTCCTGCTGTTCCTGCGCTTCCTGCCTGTCATCGCGATTGGTGAGGTGAAGGGCGTGACGCCCCAGGCTGATCCACACCATGGCGACAGCCATGAGCATGGGACGCAGGAAGATGAAGTGATGGGCTACGAGCCACCGCCCAGCACCTACCCCGGTGGCGTGAAACCGGCGGCGGCCTAACCTTTTTTGAAGACTACTGTGAGCACCACCCTCAAACGAGTTCATGGCTACTTGGCGGAATTTGAGTCCGTCAAGGACCTCTACCACGCTGCTGAAGAAGTGCGTGATGCAGGCTACTCCCGCTGGGATTGCCACACCCCTTTCCCCATCCATGGCTTGGATGCAGCGATGGGTGTGAAGCGCAGCAAGTTGCCATGGTTTGTTTTCTTTGGTGGCATCACCGGCACCACGGTTGCTTTCACATTGCAGACGCTCACGCAGACCAACTTCTGGAGTAGCATTGGTTTGGGCTTCCTCGAAACGATTGCCGAAACCTACCCGACGGTTGTCCAGGCTAAGCCGACCAACATTTGGACATTGCCTGCGTTCTTCCCAATCATGTTTGAGCTGACCATTCTGTTCAGTGCATTCACGGTGCTTTTTGGGCTGCTGGCCATGATGGGCCTGCCGCGCCTGAATCATCCTCTGTTCACTTCCAAGCGCTTCGCTAAGTTCTCCGACGACGGTTTCTTTGTCTGCATTGAAGCACGCGATGCCAAGTTTACCCAGGAAGGGACCAAGTCCTTCCTCGAAAAGATTGGCGCCAAAAACATCGAACTCGTGGAGGACGATATCTAGTCCGCGGCCATGAAATACTTCTTCCTCAGCTACTTCTTCATCGCGGTCATCATTGTGGCCTCCGCAGGCACGCGTGGTTCCAAGAGCGAACTGCCGCCGATCGAGATCTTCCCCGACATGGACCATCAGGCCAAGATCAAGTATCAGGCTGCCAGCGCTTTCTTTGCCGACGGCATCGGCGGCCGTATGCCAGTCGCACACACCATGCCGATGGGTTTTGAAGTTCCGGCCAAGGCCGCGGCTGATGGTGCCAAGCCTCCTGTGTTTGGCTTCTCCAACGGCGTGGATTTTTACAACACCGGCAAGGTTGGCGACTTCTACGGCGACGGCTTCCCCACCGAACTGGAACCCGATACCAAACTAATCGAGCGCGGCCAACAGCGTTACAACATTTATTGCGCGGTATGTCACGGCACGTCGGGTAATGGCAAAGGTGTTACGTCTAGCTACGGCATTCTTTCGGCCTACAACTTCCATCAGAACGGCGCGCTGGACAGCACGGCATCTGCTTTCCGGCCTACGGGTTCGATCTTCGACACTATCACCCACGGCAAAGGTCTCATGGGTCCCTATGGTGGCGCTATCCCAGTGCGCGATCGCTGGGCCATCGTCGCCTACATCCGCACCCTGCAGGAAGCAGGCAAAGCAGCAGGAGGCATTCAGTAACGGCAAGCGTTTCCAGGCATGAGCGATCACCACGTCAGTTTCAAAGACCTGCCCCAGGGCGGTGAAATTTTCGAGCCCGCCAAGGCGTCGAAGGTCATCACGGCATTCCTTGCGCTTGCCGTTCTCGGCCTCGCAGGCTCCGCTTATTTCTTCTTCGACGAAGCTAAGCGACCTGCGTTTGCCTACAGCTGGCTCTTCGCCATTTTCTTCTGCTTCACCTTCGTGTGCGGTGGCTGTTTCTGGATCCTCTTGCACAATGCATCAAACTCCTCCTGGGGGGTGGTCATTCGCCGCCTTTTCGAGAATCTCGGTGCACTCGCGATTCCTTTGTTTGTGCTTGCGACTCCACTCTTGGTTCCGCAGGTGAATGAGAACCTCTATGAATGGATGGTTCATCATCGTGAGGCAGCTCATCATGCGCATGAAGACACCACGGGTGCTACCTCTGTGGCGGATGCCCTGCATCACATGGCCGAGGGCAATCCTCATCTGCACGCCTTGGTCGAGAAGTTCGGCTATTTGAACCTATCAGGTTGGACCATTCGTTTCGTGGGCTACTTCCTGGTGCTCGCCTGGATCGCGGTTCATCTGCGCAAGAAATTCGTCGCACAGGAAAAGGACGGCGACGTGAAGCATACGATCAAGGCACGTGCCTTTGCTTGTCTCATGCTGTTCCCCTTTGCACTGACTGTGACTTTTGCGGCTGTGGACTGGCTTATGGCACTCGACTACTTTTGGTTTTCAACCATGTGGGGTGTTTATATCTTCGCTGGTAGCGCATGGTCGTCCATGGCATTGATGTTCCTGATTGTGACCTACCTGCGTAGCCTGGGTTATCTCCAGAAGGTGGTGACGATGGAGCATTACCATCTCATGGGGAAGCTGCTCTTTGCATTCACAGTGTTCTGGGCTTACATCGCCTTCAGCCAATATTTCTTGATCTGGTATGCCAACATTCCAGAAGAGACACGTTTTTACTTCATCCGGAACACCGGTGTCTGGCGTGACGTGAGTATCTTCATTGTCATTGGCCACTTCATCGCACCTTTCTTGGGCCTGCTCTCGCAGCCCCGGAAGAAGAATCCGTTCCTCATCTGTGCGATCGCAGTCTGGGTCATCCTGATGCATCTCGTCGACATCTACTGGAACATCATTCCTGAACGTGGTCCCTCCCTTGGGCCCAAATTCCTGCCAGAAGGCCAAGTCGATGTTCCAGGTGCTTGGGTCGGCGATGTTGTTGCTCTGTGCGCCGTCTTTGGCACCCTCGGTTACTGGTATCTGCGCAGCTTGGGCAAGCACAGTTTATATGCCTTCCGCGACCCTCGCTTGATCGAGTCCATCAACGTCAAGAACTAAGCTCATGTCCGAAACTGCTACCCACAAACGCGCCCCCGGCTTCATCTGGTTGCTGACGGTTTTCCTCAGCTTTGCAGCGTTGGCTGCGGTGCTGCATGCGTTCTTTGCGGGTGAGCGCCCAAATCCTCGCAACAGCGTTCGAGCAGCTAACACTGCGGCCATTAAAGATGCGCAGGATAAGAACTTGGAAAAGCTGGGTCTGCTGCCTGGTAAAAGCGCAGCCACACTCGCTAAGGGGCTGGCAATGGTTCAAGCAGCAAAGCCCACAACCAGCGCCGTAGCGGTGCCAGGCTCCCCAACACAGCTCAAGCAGGCGTCTCAATCCGCCGCTCCCGCACCGGCGGCTCCGGCGGCAACCGCCCCCGCCAAATAACGTACCCTTTGTATGCAGACCGAGGCCACCACTGCCGATCTCAACGCTGAAAACCTTCGTCGTGCGGAAATAGACCGCTCGCTGAAGGGACCTGTGCTGTTCCTGTTCACCAATGCTGCCTTCTGGCTGATGGCGAGTACGCTTATGGGTTTCATCGCCGCCCTGAAGTTGGTGTCCCCTTCGTTCCTGGAATGTTCCTGGTTGACCTACGGTCGTCTGCAACCAGCGCACCTGATGGCCTTGGTTTATGGCTGGGGTCTCCAAGCTGGTCTGGGTGTGGCCCTTTGGCTGATCGCTCGTCGCACCGCCAACGTCTTGAAGAGTGGCCAGGGGACCTTAATCACGCTTGGTATTCTATGGAATGTGATGATCACAATTGGGGTCATCAGCATCCTTGCCGGTGGAAGCCGCAGCATTGAATGGCTAGAGTTCCCTCAGGGAATCTGGTTGGCCATGCTTGGTATCTTCCTCGCCTTCGCCTTCAAGATCGTTGGCATGGCCGCCAAGCCGATTCGCACCGAGGGCTTCACGATCACGAACATGTATGTGGTGGCCGCTTGCCTGTGCTTCCCATGGATCTTTATCACCGCCAACTACTTGCTGAACAACTTGGAATTGGGTGCACTCGGTGCCGGCATCAGCTCCTGGTATGTGCACGGTGTGATCTTGTTGTTTTTCGTGCCGATAGGGGTTGGATCAGCCTACTACTTCATACCCAAAATCACCGGACAGCCGATCCACAGCGCCCAGTTGGCGAACCTGGGTTTCTGGTTGCTGGCGATCTTTGCAGGCTGGACGGGAATGCAGCGCTACATGGCGGGCCCTCTGCCTGGCTGGATGACCTCGGTCGGTTCCATGGCTGGCGTGATGCTCTTGATCTCCGTAGGCATCGTGGGCCTCAATCACCACCTCACGACTTTGGGCAATCACAAGCTGGTAGAGAGCAGCCCAACTCTGCGTTTCACCTTTTTTGGAGCGCTCTTTTATCCTGTCTCGGGTGTGCTACTGGCTCTGATTTCCGCCTTCTGGACCGGAGCAAATCTTCAGTTCACCCACGCCTGGTATGGCTATCAAATCGTCTCGGTGTATGGGTTCTTCAGCATGTGCGTGTTTGGTGCGATCTACTATATCGTGCCACGTCTTGCTGGCTGTGAATGGCTGAGCGTGCGTCTGATTCGCAATCATTTCTGGTTCAGTGTTTACGGCATCGCTGTGATTGTAGTGACGAGCGTGGTTGGCGGACTCCAACAGGGCTCGAGTCTGAATGATCCCAATAACTGGAATGCCACCTTCTGGAGCGTGGTGTCCAATGGCAATGGCTACGTGGCTGCTCGCGCTGTGGCGTGGGCTTTGATTCTCTGGTCCAACACATGGTTTCTAATTCACCTTGTCCTCATGGTCGCAGGTCTTGGTCGCCGCAGTTCGGCACCAACACTAATGACACGTGAGCACGACGACCATCTTCCGGTTTCCGAAGGAGCAAAGGCATGACTGACTTCCGCATATTTGTTTTCAAACTCGCCGCCGCGTTCGGCCTTCCTTGGCTGTTCCTGATCGTCTGGCCTGCTATATCCTATCAGGGTTTAGGACCGGTGTCCTATGACAAGGACAAGGGTGACGAACTTGACAGCGCCTACTGGTATCCCCTTGCTGCGCCTGCCAACAACCAAGGAGCCAAGCTCTATGCTGCTGAGGGCTGCGTGCAGTGCCACAGCCAAATGATCCGCCCACCCCAGGTGGCGCTCGACGGTTGGCGCAAGGGTTGGGGGCAGAATCAGGACGCTCGCCCTGCGGAACCGGCACGTGGCACAACGCTGCGCGACTATTTCGGTGAGAAGCACTCCTTCCTTGGGATCACACGCGGCGGCCCCGACCTGGCCAATGTTGGCTATCGTTTTACCAATCGCACGGATGTGCACATGCACCTCTACGCTCCTCAGGCTCGTAATCCTTGGTCGAATGCCCCGGCATACAAGCATCTCTACAGCGTGCGGAAGATCCAGGGTCCAGGCGCAGTCGCAGCGCTGCCCCTGAAAGGCACAAGGTTTGAACCCAAGCGCGGTTTCGAGGTGGTTCCAACCGCTGAGGCCGAGGTGCTGGTGGATTACCTGATGTCACTGAAACGTGATTATGCCAAGCCGCTAACCCAGGCTGTGGCTGCTGCCCCGGCCAAGAAATAGCCTTCATCCCCATGGCAAATTCCAACAACCCAGATTCTAACGACCTCGATCGTATTCACGGCGCTGTGAAGCGCGAAAAGGCTGACTTGCCTGCGGGCAGTGACAACGCGCCGACGTGGGCGATCTTCATGGGTTTCCTCGCCGCGATTTTCGCAGGCGGCCAGCTTGGCACCACCGCTGGTGGATACTCCTTGGACAACGTGGCCGCTTACGGCCCTATCCTTGATCCCCGACCCAAGACCACAGATGATGCCAGCGCCCTGGATCCCTTCCAGTTGGCGTTGAAGAAGGGAGCGACCACTTATGCTCTTTGCGGTGGTTGCCACCAAGGCTCCGGCATGGGCGTGCCCGGACAGTTCCCACCGTTGGTAGGTTCCGAGATAGTGCTGGAAGGCACCGAGCAGCTGACACGCATTGTTCTGCATGGTCTTGTGGGTCCGGTCACCGTTAAAGGCGTGGGTTACAACACTCCTGGTGGCATGCCTGGCCAGGGGGCGGTCCTGAGCGATTCAGATGTTGCCAATGTCATCACCTACATTCGCAACACCTGGGGCAATGAAGGTTCCATGGTCACCAAGGAAATGGTCGCTAAAGTGCGCGAGGCTGAGAAGGCCCGCACCACGCAGTGGACGATGGCCGAGATGGCTAAGTATGCGAAGGCCAACATGCCCGGCGATGTGCCCGCAGGCCCTGGCGCAACAGCTGCCCCAGCTGCCAAATAATTTCTGGTTGTGGCGAGCAGCCACCCAACCATTCAACACGTTTTAAAAAGTCCAATCCCTTAACTGACCCACCATGAGCGCAGCAGCTACTTCGCACGACCACGCGCACGCGGGCGACCACGCCCATGAACATGCTCATCATGAGCAGTCATGGATCTACAAATACATCTTCTCCACTGACCACAAGGTGATCGGTATTCAGTATGGCATTTGTGGCCTATTGTTCCTGCTGTTTGGCTTTTTCCTGATGATGGTCATGCGCTGGGCGATCGCGTATCCAGGCGTCCCCCTCCCTGGCATTGATCTTCTGGCCGGCATCCCGGTGCTGGGCACCTACGTCACGCATTGGACTGAGCGCTGGGCACCTGGCGGTGTTGTCAGTCCCGATCTTTACAATATGTTCGGGGCCATGCACGGCACGATCATGGTGTTCATGGGCATTGTGCCACTAGGATTTGCGGCGTTCGGCAACTACGTTATGCCGCTCCAAATTGGAGCGCCCGACATGGCTTTTCCGAAGCTCAATGCATGGTCATTTTGGTTATTCTTCATCGGCGGTGCGCTGATGATTGCGAGCTTCTTTTTGCCTACCGGTGCGGCACAGACTGGCTGGACCAACTACAGCCCGCTGGCCACAACCACCCACTATGTGGTGAAGAATACTTGGCTAACCGGTCAGACATGGTGGCTGGCGGCGATGGTTTTCGTGATCTCCTCCTCGCTCCTGGGGTCGGTTAACTTCATCACCACGTTGCTTAACCTCCGCGCTCGCGGCATGAGCTTCTTCCGGCTGCCGTTCTTCTGCTGGGCCATGTTGGTGACGAGTTTCCTGCTGTTGCTTGCCTTCCCGCCGCTGGAAGTCGCAGCGATTCTGCAACTGTTCGACCGCGTGTTCCATTCGAGCTTCTTCTTGCCGACAGGTTTGGTGAGCGGTGGCAAGCTGCTCGATATCTCGGGCGGTGGTAACCCACTGCTTTACCAGCATCTGTTCTGGTTCCTTGCGCACCCGGAAGTTTATGTGTTGATCCTGCCCGCCTTCGCCATCGTGTCGGATGTGATTCCCTGCAATACCCGCCGTCCGCTGTGGGGATACAAGGCGATGATTTATTCGGTCATGACCCTGGGCTTCTTAAGCTTCCTGGTCTGGGCCCACCACATGTATTTGACCGGCATGGGAACCACCATGGCTACCTATTTCCAGATCACCACCGTGTTGATCTCGGTGCCTAGCGTGATGCTTCTGACCTGCCTCATGATCTCACTCTGGGGTGGTTCGATTCGCTACAACACACAGATGCTGTTCGCATGCGCATTCCTTCCGATGTTTGGCATCGGCGGTCTGACGGGTCTGCCTCTGGCCTTTACCTTCATCGACCTTCACCTGCATGACACCTATTACGTCATTGGCCACTTCCACTACGTTGTGGCGCCCGGCACCATCTTCGCGCTCTTCTCGGGTGTGTATCACTGGTTCCCGAAGATGACGGGACGCTTCATGAACGATGCGCTCGGCAAGTTGCACTTTTGGCCATCCCTGCTGTTCATGAACCTGATCTTCGGACCCATGTTCTACCAGGGCGTCGTTGGATTCCATCGCCGCTGGTATGATGGTGGTAAGGCCTTCGAGCAGACCACGCAGGGTTTACTTTGGACCAATGAGTTGATCTCGTTTGCCGCGTGGGGCTTAGCGTTATCGCAGATTCCTTTCATCATCAACGTGTGGCTGTCGATCAAGGGTGGACGCAAGGTAACCAACGATAATCCTTGGGATGCAACGACGCTGGAGTGGAGCACGCCCACACCTCCAGGGCACGGCAACTTCCTCACTGAGCCCGTCGTCTATCGCGCAGCTTATGAGTACAGCGTTCCCGGCGCTGAAAAGGACTTTACACCGCAGATTGATCCGGTTGGCGGCAGCGCTCCTTCTGCGGCTCCCGCATCCCACGCTCATCATTAACTTTCGCATCTGATTTCACGCACATGGAAATTCCTTACACGGTGACCGCCCGGCCCGACACAGGGCTGTGGAACGCCAAGATCGGCATCTGGCTCTTCCTCGCTTCGGAAGTGATGCTCTTCGGTGGCTTGTTCTCGTCCTACATCTTCCTGCGCGTCGGTGCGGATTATCACTGGCCGATTCATGAGTTGAATGTGCCCATGGGCTGCTTCAACACAGCCGTGCTGATTGCTTCATCCGTGACCATCGTGATGGCTTGGGCCGGGGTGAAGATGCGGAAGTTCGGCATGTATTTCTTCTGCCTGTTGGCCACGATCCTCTGCTCATTCATCTTCCTGGGTGTTAAATTCTTCGAATACAAAGCCAAGATCGAACACTATGGCGTCATCCTCAAGGACGGCACCATTCTTCAAGGCCATCTGCCGTCTGAGGGCTACAAGATCAAGTTTGATGTGGACAGCATCACGCTGAGCACCAAGCACGATACGTCGGAGCCTTCCTACTTCATGCGCTACGCGGTGAAGCCCGCCGCTGAACACGGCGGTGCCCATGGCGAGGCCCACCAAGGTCCTGAGCACTTGGAGATGAGCTCGGTTCAGTTCAAGACCGAGAAAGGCGAGACGATCACTCTCGGTAAAGATTGGGAACGCATTCGCTTGGAGGCCCAGGCTGCGAAGCCTAAGGTTGAAAGCCTGAAGCTGGCTCCAGTAGTCCCTCTCGCCTTGCACGCTGACCCGAAGAAACTGGTGAGTTATAACGAGACTAGCATGGCGTTCATCGACTCTACCCTGGTCGCTGGCAAGTTGGTGTCTGATGCCATGCACTTGGAAGTTGATCTGGTCGATGCCCGCGCCACTGCCGACGCGGACAAGTCCATCGCTTGGTCCTTGCTTAAGGACGCAGAGTGGAAGCACCAGTTTGACGAGCATCGCGAGGAAGAGTTGAAGACGCATGAGAAGCATCATCCCGGCACCGACCCGATGAAAAGCGACCACTTCCTGCGCGAGGGCTTGCGCTGGCATATTCACGGTGCCACGCCTGCTGACCACGCAGCGAAGCACAAGGAGGGCACCAGCCTCGTCGATGGCATGCCTTGGGTGCATCACCACTACCCGTCGGTCACAATCCCTGGCAAGGAGATTGAGCGCTGGTCGAACTTCCTGCCGAGCTGGAACACCTATTATGCGATCTACTTCTGCATCACTGGATTGCACGGCGCCCACGTTCTCGCAGGGGCGATGGTCATGCTTTATTTCCTGATCTTCAATAGCTCTTGGTTCAAAAAAGACTCTGAGCATCTTGCCAACCGAGTCGAGACTGCAGGCCTGTTCTGGCACTTCGTTGACTTGGTTTGGATCTTCCTGTTCCCGCTGCTTTATCTCCTCTAATCTTCAGCGCTTCTTTGCATCATGGCTCACTCACCTGACGAAATCGCCAAACACATTAAGACCTACCTCATCGTAGGTGCGACGTTGTTGGTATTCACTGCGATCACTGTTGGACTTTCTTTCGTGGACTTTGGCAGCCAGAGCATGAACATGACCATCGGATTGGCTGTGGCAGCGTTCAAAAGCAGCTTGGTGATCCTGATCTTCATGCATTTGAACAATGAGCGTCCGCTCATTTACAAGGTCCTGGTCTTCACAGTCCTCTTTCTTGGTGTGATGTTCACTTTGTTCATCGCCACTCATGACGACCCACTCGTAATGAAAAGCTACGAGGCAGTGTTTGGAAAACATTGATTCCCCACCATGTCGCTCAAGGGCTTTCATATCATCTTCATCACCCTCGCGGTGCTCTGCGCGTTTGGCTTCTATGCCTGGACGCTGGTGCAGGCAGAGGCTGCTCAGTCAATGGGTGTGACGGGGCTCGGTCAAGGCAGCGCGTTGACGGGTGGTCTCCTGCTGGTTTACGGCATCTGGTTCGTCGTGAAGAAGTATAAAACTATCATCGTGTAGAGCATGTCAGCGCTAAACCATGTCCTCGCTTGTTCGACCTGCGGCTTCGACCGCACGGGTCAGATCGGTGCAGCCGCCGAGGGTTCCATTTTGTTTCTGCTCGGCGTGGTCTTCTTTATGTTTGGCATCTTCGGCTACGTGATTTTCAGCTTCGCGCGCGGCGCGCGCCGTGCCGTAGCACTGGACGCTGCAACAAACACTCCCGCTTCCTAAATTCCCATGAACGTTTCTTCCATTCTTCACCTTCTCGGCCTGCCGGAACTTGCTTCCGAGCACGGTGAACTTGTGGACCACATGAACGGCTTCGTTCATTGGTTCATGCTCGTGCTCTTCGTGGGCTGGAGCATCTTCCTCGCTTACGTGTTTTACAAATTCAGCCAGAAGCGCAACGCCAAGGCCGACTACCATGGCATTACGAATCACGCCACCACGCACGTCGAGATCGGCGTCTGCATTGTGGAAGCTATTCTCTTGATTGGCTTCGCTTTCCCGCTCTGGGCCCGACAAGCCGATGATTTTCCAACGGGCCCTGAAGTGGTGAAACTGCGGGCCGTGGGCGAGCAGTTTCTCTGGACCTTCCATTATGCTGGCAATGATGGCGTGCTGGGTGGGATCAATCCGAAGCTGATCACGTCAGTCAATGGCATCGGCCGCGACCTGACCGATCCAAATGGTAGGGACGACTTCCTAAGCGGTGGTGTCATGCGTATCCCGGTGAATCGTCCTGTGATCATTGATGTGCGTTCCAAAGACGTCATTCACAATCTTGCCCTAGTTCCGATGCGTGCTGCTCAGGACGCGACGCCGGGCGTGAGGTCTCACATGTGGTTCAAGCCCACCAAGACTGGCACTTGGGACATCATTTGCGGTCAACTTTGCGGCAGCGGCCATAGCCAAATGAAAGCCACACTCGAGGTGATGTCAGAAAAGGAGTACGACGCGTGGTTCAAAGAGCAGAGCGACTCGGCAGCCAAGAATGCTGCGCCGGTGGTAGCTGCGAAGTAACTCCGTGTTCCAATGTTCTTCCAATGAACCCCGGCAGCGCAAGCACCGGGGTTTGTTGTTCTCGGTGTCTGAAGCATAGACCGACTGCCTCATCGGGAGGTCCTGACGGCATTCATCACTTACCCATCAGCTTTGTTTCCGGTTTCGATCCGCAACGAACGATTCAAAATCCCACCCATGCTGACCAGCTTCCAACGTCTCGCCCTGACTGCGTTTGTTTGCGTCGAAGTTTTGATCTTCGTTGGTGCCGTTGTGCGCGCCAGTGGCGCTGGCCTGGGCTGCCCGGATTGGCCCTTTTGCTACGGATGCTGGGTGCCGCCGACAAACGCCGATGGTATAGACTTTACCAAGCTCAACCTGGAAAAGTTCAAGTCCAAGGCGGCGCAGCACGGTCGTGATCCAGAAACCATCACGGTGGAGACATTGAAGGCGGAGTTTGATCCTGTGGCGACCTGGACCGAATACTTGAATCGCCTGACCAGTTTGCCGGTAGGCCTTAGCATCACGGCGTTGCTCTTCGCTTCGTTTTGGCAAAGGCACTGGGGAGTTCGATTGGGGGCAATCGCTGCCTTTTTGCTGGTTGGGATCAATGCTTGGTTGGGGGCGAAGGTGGTTTTCAGTGGCTTGAAACCGGGCATCATCACCCTGCACATGGCCCTCGCCATTTTGCTCCTGTGCGTGTTGGTCTATGTGGCGTGGCGTGGCACGGATAAGCCCTGGCAGCTGAATCTGGCGCAGAGGCGGCCTTTCACCATCGCACTCGTGTTGTTCAGCCTCGTCATTATCGAAGGTGTCATGGGCAGTCAGGTGCGAGAGATGACCGATCATTTGGCCAAGCTGCACATGGGGGAGCAGCGAGTGCAATGGGTCGGTGAGCTGGAGCAGAGCTGGGTGTATTTGGTGCATCGCAGCTTCTCATGGCTCATCCTGGGGGCAGCGATTTGGTTTGGCGTCGCTGCTAATAAGGCGCTGAGGAGGCTTCGATGGTTGGAGTTGTGCATCATTGCGTTGGTTCTTTCACAAATGGTGCTTGGCCTTGTCTTGTCGCAGGTTGGCATCATCCGCATCGCTCAAGTGTTGCACATCGGTTTATCTTCGCTGCTGGTCAGCGGATTGTTTCTTTGGCTCCTGGGTGGCAGACGGGCTTACGCTAGGTAGTTTCTTTCTCCGACATGTCCGAAGAACCCAAATCCACCCCAACCGCTATGAGCGATCTGCTCACGCTGACGAAGTTTCGACTCAGTGTGTTGGTGATCGTGAGCACTTTCGTGGGGTTCTGGCTGGCCTGCCCACGACCGATCCCGTGGTTATTGCTGATTCACACGATCATCGGTAGCACGTTGGCCGCTTTCGGGGCAGGGGTCTTCAATCAGTTGATGGAGATCGAGCCCGACTCGCGGATGACGCGCACGGCCGATCGTCCCTTGCCCGCTGGGCGCATCGCCCCGAGCGCAGCCTTTGGCCTGGGCTGGTTACTGAGTGCGCTAGCGCTCATTCACCTCGCGCACATGGTGAACATGGAAGCCGCGGCACTGACCGCTGCCACGCTGGCGGTTTACTTATTCATCTACACGCCGCTGAAGCAGGAGAGCGATACTAACACGCTGGTCGGCGCCGTCTCCGGCGCGTTGCCGCCTCTCATTGGCTGGGCGGGGGCCGCTGGTCCTTCACCGGTCGATGCCCCATATTTCCGCTGGGAGTTGCTGGTGCAACCGGGTGCCATTTACTTGTTCATGCTGCTGTTTCTTTGGCAGTTGCCTCACTTCCTGGCGATCAACTGGATGTATCGTGACCAGTATCGTCAGGGTGGTTTCGTCATGCTGGCGAATGACGATGATGAAGGCCGCAAGACCAGCCTTCATGCGCTGGGCTATGCCATCGCGACGCTGCTGCTGATGTTCTACCCCGTGTATGAAGGTGTCGCAGCTAACTGGTTCCTCGCACCCGCAGTGCTGCTCGCTGGCTGGCTGTGCTGGTTAGCTTGGAAGTTCCGGGTGCATCGGAAACGTGCACAGGCGCGGAAATTGTTTTTCTGCACGCTGATGTATTTGCCCGCAATTCTGCTGCTGAGCGTATTGGCTTGGAAGCGATAGTTAACCTTCAGTCTTTCCCCACCATGTCCGAAACCACTACCAAGCCATCCATCCACCCGCTGACCATTTGGGTGCCGATCATCATCATGGCCATGGGCGTGATGGTGTTTTACAACTACGCGATCACGCAGAGCATGAGCAATGACAAGGATCGGCCAGCGTATATGACGCGTCTGGAGAAGGATCTCGATGGCCTGAAAGAGCGCAGCGGAAAGGAAGTGAAACTGAGTGATGCGAAGGGCAAGGTGCTGGTGCTAGCACATGTCTACACGACCTGCCCTGTCGGTTGCAGTCAGATTGTGGCGGAGATGAAGGACCTCTACGACGAGTTTGTGCCGAAGCATGCCGGGCTGCAATTTGTGTCCTTCGCCATTGACCCGAATGATGGCCCCGAGCGCCTGAAGTTCTTTGCCGAAGCGAACGACATCACGCAGGACAACTGGTGGTTCGTGAACGGTGATCAGGCAAAGATTCGCACCTACCTATCTCGGGTGGTCAAGTTCTACGAGGTCAAGGAGAAGCCCAAGGACAAGCAGACGAGCGAGGTGGACAAGTATGAGCACGACATGCGTATCGCCCTGGTCGACCACGAAGGTCACCTGCGTGGCATGTATGATGTAATGAACCCCGACCCCGAGTTCCGCGCCTTTGCCAAAAAGAAGATCCGCAAAGATCTCGCTTACCTGCTCGCCGAACAAGAAAAGACCACATCTAAGCCATGACCGTTTTTGATTTGCCTGCCGTTAATGCGACTCTGAACGCCTGCGCCACTGTAGCACTGATCCTGGGTTTCATCTTTGTGAAGACCGGGAAGGTTCGCGCGCACATCATCACGATGAGCATTGCTCTCGTCATCTCGGCAGCCTTCCTGACTTGCTACCTGATCTATCACTATCATGTCGGCAGTGTGAAATTCATGGGCCAGGGGCTAGCGCGGACCATTTACTTCCCGCTACTCATCTCGCACATCTTCCTCGCCATCGTGAACCTGCCCATGATCATCATGACGGTGGTGCCCGCGTTGCGTCAGCGGTTCGATAAGCACAAGCGCATGGCCAAGTGGACCTTCCCTGTGTGGCTCTACGTCAGCATCACCGGCGTGATCGTCTATCTGATGTGCTACGAGTGGTATGGCCCACCAATGCGGTGAGCAAAGCACCCTTGCTTCTCGACTGACATCGGCGCTAATGTAGTGGCAGGATTGCTTGCCATGAGAGTCGTCGCTATCGCCAGTATTTGCTTCAGCTTGCTCATGATGGGCATGTCGATCTTGCAGCAGCGGCACATCGCTGCCTTGGAAGCTGAGATCGGCGTTTTGCAGAAGACACTGGCTACACTGAGCAAGCCCGAGCCCGGCCTTCTGCGTTCGGGCAATGCCAACCCTCGCTCAAGGACGAGACTCCTTGCCATTCAGCCCCTGGCAACGGGGGACAGCGGGAGGTCAAAGCCCAGCATTACCGACGTTCGAGTAGCCGACACCAACATGCAGTCAACGACTGCGCCCAAGCCAGCCGCGCCTAAGAGCCCGCCGCCCAAAGCACCTGTGCCGCTGTCACCCCAGCGCCGGCAGGTTTTGCTTGAAGGCCGCGAGTTCTTCAATCCCGGGCCGATTGAGCCATCCCCGTATCCCGTTGGCCCCAATGCCGTGCTTCAAACCGGTCAGGCCTTGCAGATCAATTACAACGGCACCTGGTATGCTGGGGAAGTCGTGGGTATGGCTGAAGACGGTGGAATTCACGTTCGGTATTTCGGCTGGGACAGCCACTGGGATGAAGTGGTGCCTCGCAGTGACTTGCGGATCGACCCGCAGGCCAAGGAAAAGGCCGTGAAGCAATACGGCAAGTGACCTCGCTCCCGTGTCGGTTTCGCTCCCCCGTTGCTTCATGCCTGAGGTCATGTAGGCTGCTGTGCCCATGACCACACGCCTTCTGCCCACTGACGAACCGGAAACTCTCGACGCTGCTGCCCAGGAAGCGGTGGCTTTGCTGAAGCAGGGCGAGGTCGTCGCGCTGCCCACGGAAACGGTTTATGGACTCGCTGCAAATGCACTGAATGCTGAGGCAGTGGCGAAGATTTTCGAAGCCAAGGAGCGTCCGACCTTTGACCCGCTGATCGTCCATCTGCCGCATCGCAAGGATTTGAAGGGTGTGGCCGAGGTGCCGGAAGCCATCGCCGAGGTGGTGGACAAGATCGCGCACAAGTTCTGGCCTGGGCCGCTGACGATCATCCTGCCGAAAAAGGCCTGCGTGCCTGATCTCGTCACTGCGGGACTGCCGACGGTGGCGGTGCGCGTGAGCAAGGACCCCGTCTTCATGCGCGTGTCCCGCACCTTCGATGGACCGCTGGCCGCGCCCAGTGCGAACCGTTTCGGCAGCATCAGCCCGACTTCCGCCAGTGCCGTGATGGCTGAACTCGAAGGCCGCATTCCCTTGGTCCTCGACGGTGGCGCGAGCAACCACGGCATCGAGAGCACCATCATCAAGATCGACCCGCCCGCAGGCACGCCCAAGCCAGTGATCACCATCCTGCGCCCTGGCCCGATTACGCCTGATGACCTGAAGGAGTTCGGTGTGGTGAAACACGGCTTCAAAGCCAAGCACAAGGACGGCGAAGCAGCAGAAGCCCCTGGAATGTTGACCAGTCACTACGCACCGCGCACACCGCTTCGTCTGCTGTCCAAGCCGGCAGATTTCACCCAGGACTTTGGCAAGCGCTATGCCCTGCTCAGCTACCGTGGCGAGCCTGACGACGGCTACATCGACCTCGTCGAGGAGTGGGCTGGCATTCACATCCTGACCCCCGGCAAAGGCAAGCTAGTCGAAGCCGGTGTGCGCCTGTTCTACGCCCTGCGCGAACTCGACAAGCTGGGCGTGGATGAGATCATCGCCGAACCCGTGCCCGAACAAGGCATTGGCATGGCGGTCATGGACCGGCTGAGAAGGGCGAGTGCAAAGCGCGGCTAAGGTTGATCCACACGCCGGTCACACGACAATCCTCTGACTCATGTCCGATAGCGCCCCTGTTCCTGCCACCACTGCCAAAGCCGAAGCTCGTGGCACAGCCCGTGCACTCGGCTTAGTTTCGATAGCGATTCTGTGCTCACGCCTCTTGGGACTGGTGCGAGAGGTGATCATCAGTTCCCTGTTTGCAGACAAGGCGAATTTGCGCTGGCTGGACTGCTTCAACATGGCCTTCCGCGCGCCGAACATGCTGCGAGATCTCTTTGCCGAAGGCGCGCTGAGCACGGCATTCGTGACCGTGTTCTCTAAGAAGGTCGCGGCCGAGGGCGATGAGTCGGCGTGGACGCTGGCGCGCAAGTTTGCCTCGCTAACGACGGTGTGGATGACGCTGGTGTCGTTGTTGGGTGTGCTGCTGTCGCCGTGGATCATTTGGCTTATGGCTTCGGGCTGGCGCAATCCGACGGACGCGGCGAACGCTCTGTCGCCGGAGGACTTGCAGGCGAAGCTGGACTTCACCATCACGCTAGCGCGCATCATGTTTCCCTTCATCCTGCTGGTGTCGCTCGCGGCGCTGGTGATGGGTATGCTGAACGCGCGGAAGGTCTTCTTTATGCCCGCCATGGCATCGACTTTCTTTAATGTGGCAAGCATGATCGTAGGTGGCGGGGTCGGCTGGTGGCTGGACCCGGCATTTGGCAAGACAGCGATCATCGGCTTTGCCGTGGGCGTGCTGGTGGGCGGGCTGGCGCAGTTGCTCGTGCAGCTGCCGTCGCTGACGAAAGTGGGCTTCAAATTCGGTCTCGATCTCCGCTGGAAAGACCCTGGTGTGCGACAGACGCTGGATCTGATGTGGCCCGCGATCATCAGTGGCAGTGTGGTGCAGGTGAATGTGCTCTTGAATGCCAACTTCGCCTCGTATGTCGCTGGCGACGGGCCGGTGACGTGGCTGAACAATGCCTTCCGCTTGATGCAGTTGCCGTTGGGATTGTTTGGTGTGGGCTTGGCCACGGTGTCACTGCCGTCGCTCGCCCGCATGGCCACGAATGGCATCAGCGAAGACTTTCGCCGCACGCTGAGCAAGGCCATTCGCATGGGCGCGCTGCTCAGTGCGCCGAGCGCCGTGGGGTTGATCATGCTGGCCTACCCGATCATGTCCCTGCTGTATGGCAACGGGCGGGCGGCAACCAATCCGCTGCATGTGCCAGGGTGTGCTGTGGCGCTGCAAACCTATGCCATCGGCTTGGTGTTCTACAGTGGACTGAAGGTTCTGCAGCCCGCGTTCTATGCGATCGAGAAGCGCTTCATTCCCATGATCGTTAGCGTGATCTGCGTGCTGTTCACCGCCGTGCTGAACTACCTTTTTGTGGTGCATTGGCATCTCGATCATCGCTACCTAGCGCTGTCCACCAGCCTGAGCGCGGCGCTGAACTTTGGCTGCCTGTTCGTGGTGATGCGCAAGCACGCGGGTCGTTTCGACAGCCGCGCATTGCTGGCCTCCGGCTGGAAGATCGTGGCAGCGTCCCTGTCCATGGCGGGCGTGTGCTGGGCCGCGCAGCACACGGTGCTAGCGACTTGGGCAACGCATGGCGTGTTCATTCGCGCCGTCCTGCTGGGTAGCGTGGTCGCTGTCGCAGCGGCGGTTTACTTTGGTGTCAGCCTGCTGCTGAAGAATGAGGAGATGGAAGACTTCACGGGTGGCTTGAAGCGAAAGCTGGGGCGAGTTAAAAAACCTGCATGAGACCCAGCATTCTCATCCCTACGGTTGTTGCGCTCGCCATTATCTGGAGCGGTGTGGCCATCGTCATGAGCATGACGGAGGACTCCGTTTCCTCGCCTGAGAAAGTTAGCCAAATCGTGGGCGAAGCCCCGTGGCGCAACGGCAAGAAGCCCTCGCCAGCGGAGCGCACGGCGTATCTGGATAAGCTGGCGAAGTATTACACCCTGCTCGACATGGAGCAGCGCCGCACCATGCGCGAGGAAGATGCGGCCTCCGGCGAGATGATGATCTTCATGATGGAACTGACCGATGCGGAGCGGAAGCGCTATCTGTCGATCATCGTCGAAGCCCAGGTGCAACCTTTGATGAAAGCCTGGTCGCTGCTGAGCAAGGATGATCGTCGCAAGATGATCGGGAATGCGCGTGGCTCGCTGCGACGCAACGCCGGTGGTGTCACTGCGATGGAGCAGCTGACGGAAGCCGATGCGAAGGTCTTCGATTCCTTGATCGAAGGCAACCTCGCCGAATACTACAAAAACGGCACGGACAAGCAGAAGCTGAGCCTCGCGCCTTTGATGGAAGAACTGCAAAACCGCATGGGTCGCCGCTGACATGATCGAAGCCCACTCATTGCGCAAAGTCTGGAGCAAGGGCGCGAAGCCAGCGCTCAACAACGTCAGTTTCAATGTGGGGCAGGGCGAGATCGTGGGCTTGCTGGGGCACAATGGTGCGGGCAAATCGACCATCATGGGCATCATGCTCGGCATGGTGCGGCCGGACAGCGGGGAGGTGCGCATCGCGGGGGCATCGGTGCAAACCCAGCGGGCAAAGGCGCTGAGCAGCATTGGCGCGATCTTTGAGTCGGCGGTGTTTTATGATTATCTGACCGGCTGGGAGAATTTGCGCGTGCTCTGCTCGCTGTCTGGTTGGTGGGATCAAAAGGAAGCGGCGCGCATTTTGGAAATGGTGAACCTCACGCAGGCTGCGAGCCGGAAGACGGGCACTTACAGCCACGGCATGAGGCAACGTCTGGCGCTGGCGCAGGCCTTGCTGCCACGCCCGCAGTGCCTGCTGCTGGATGAGCCGACGGATGGTCTTGATCCCGAAGGCATTCGTGAGTTTCGCGAGACGATCCTGCGCCTGCGCCGTGAGTGGGGCATGACCATACTCTTGAATTCGCACCTGCTCGCCGAGGTGGAAATGATGTGCGACCGCTGCGTGATCCTGAAGGAAGGCCGCAAGGTGTATGAAGGCACGTTGGGCGCGAGCAGCAAAGCCAAGGCGCGCTACAAGCTGGAGACCCCGGACTTGCGCGAGGCAGATGCGGTGACGTTGAAGATCGGCGCGACGCTCAGCAAGAAAGGCTATGTCGAGCTGCCTTCGGACGTGACCGGCCCTGAATATGTGAAGGCGCTGGTCGAGGGCGGCGTGCGCATCGAAAGCTGGGGACTGGAGCGGCCATCGTTGGAAGACATTTATCTGGAGCTCACGGGGCGAAACAAATGAAGACCAAGGGCCATCTAGATGCAGAGCGAGGACTGCAAATGAAGTTGGCTTCGACCCGCTACCGGGGTCGGGTCAATCAACCACGACAACCAGGGGTGTTCGCTCGTTTCTCGCTCGACCCCTGGCTAATGGCTGAGATGCCTCCGGCATTCAATGCATGATCGACCCTTGTTATGACGACCCTTCTCTTCCAACTCCGTGCCGAGCTGTGGAAGCTCTTTGCCCGCAAACGCAGCTACATGGGCTTTGTCGCCTTTGCCTTGTTGCAAGTCGCGCTGTGGCTGGTGATCAAATTGATGAAGGGGGAGGATGCATTGAAGCGACAGGTCGCGTTGCAAGGGGAGGCGGTGGGGATGTCCGCTGATTCGTTAAAACCATCATGCGGATGGTGGGGTGATTTTCGTTTGGTTTCGTGCTGATGCAAGACGCTTGCGACGCGACACAGGTTCTGTAGT
>Ga0247831_1003563_pt1 | contig 22428 bp, 17 predicted proteins | sample LaCruzMarch2015__9_FD_192406 | JGI IMG/M metagenome (GOLD analysis project Ga0247831, IMG submission 192406) | Freshwater microbial communities from meromictic Lake La Cruz, Castile-La Mancha, Spain - LaCruzMarch2015_1m | ecosystem: Environmental > Aquatic > Freshwater > Lake | place: Spain...
TATCAGGGTAATTTGGGTTTTCTGTATACAGTCGGGGACTTCTAGGTGGTTTAATAAGGCTTTTCGCCACAGCCCCGAATGTCCATCAACCCTTTACCTGCCCCGCACGCCGACAGTCCTGACAGCGCCGACGCTGAGTTCGATGGCAGCTCGCAAGCGGTCAAGGCGCAGCAGCGCTTGCGCGAGCTGATCCTGGCAGGTCAGCTGCCGGGGGGCACACGCATTGCCGAGCTGGCGCTGGTGGAGCGCCTGGGCATGTCGCGCACCCCCATTCGCGCGGCCCTGATGCGTCTGGGCGAAGAAGGTCTGCTGCAAACGCTGCCCGGTGGTGGTTATGCGGTGCGCACTTTTTCCGAGCGCGAAGTGGCAGATGCCATTGAGCTGCGTGGCACCCTCGAGGGATTGGCTGCGCGTTGGGCCGCCGAGCGCGGGGTGAGCGCAGCCCTCATGCAAGAAGCCAGTGCCTGCCTGGACCAGATCGATGCTTTGCTGCAACCCGGCACCTTGGACGATGACCATTTTTCGGGTTATGTGCGACTTAACGCCCGGTTTCACCGGCTGCTGGTCGAGATGGCCGGTAGCGCTTTATTGAGCCGCGAAATCGAACGTGCATCGGGACTGCCTTTTGCCTCGCCTTCGGGTTTTGTGGGTGTGCAGGCGAACTCCTCCGACGCCCGCGACACCTTGGTGGTGGCCCAGCACCAACACCGACAAGTGCTGCAGGCCATCGCCCAGCGCGAAGCGGGCCGCGCCGAAGCCCTGATGCGCGAGCACTCGCGCATTGCACGGCATCACTTGGGCCTGGCGCTGCAAAATCCGCAGCCCTCGGTCACGCCTGGGGTGCAATTGATCCGACCATCCTGAACACCGATTTTTTTAACGAGGAGACAGATCATGCAAAAACGTCAATTTCTGAGCGCCATCGCTTGTGCAACCTTGGCCATGAGCGCGTCTGCGGCCATGGCACAAGACAAATTCAAGATCGGCCTGATCTTGCCCATGACCGGCCCGTTTGCCTCCACCGGCAAACAGATCGAAGCCGCAGCGCGTCTGTACATGGCGCAAAACGGCGACATGGTCGCTGGCAAAAAAGTCGAGCTGATTGTGAAAGACGACACCAGCGCCGCAGACGTGACCAAGCGTTTGGCGCAAGAGATGGTGATCAACGAAAAAGTCAGTGTGCTGGCAGGCTTTGGTTTGACACCTTTGGCTTTTGCCACCGCGCCGATTGCGACCCAGTCCAAAACCCCGATGGTGGTGATGGCCGCGGCCACGTCCAGCATCACACAAGCTTCGCCCTTCATTGTGCGCACCAGCTTCACCCTGCCCCAAGCGGCCGTGGCCATTGCCGACTGGGCGCCCAACAACGGCATCAAAAATGTGGTGACCTTGGTGTCCGACTACGGCCCTGGCATCGATGCTGAAAAGTTCTTCAAAGACCGTTTGCTCTTCAACGGCGGCCAGGTGCTCGACAGCCTGCGTGTGCCCATGCGCAACCCCGACTTTGCGCCTTTCTTGCAGAAAGTGCGTGACCTCAAACCCGATGCGGTCTATGTGTTTGTGCCCTCGGGCGCGGGCGCGGCGCTCATGAAGCAGTTTGCCGAGCGCGGCATGGACAAAGCGGGCATCAAGCTGATCGGCACGGGTGACATCACCGACGACGACATCTTGAACAGCATGGGTGATGTGGCCAACGGTGTGGTCACTTCGCACCACTACTCGGCCTCGCACAACTCGGCCCTCAACAAGAAGTTTGTGGCGGCCTTTGAAAAGGCCAACAACGGCTTGCGCCCCAACTTCATGGCCGTGGGCGGTTATGACGGCATGCGCGTGATTTACGAAGCGGCCAAAGCCAGCAAGGGTGCGGGCGGCGAGGCTTTGCTCAATGCCATGAAGGGCCAAGTGTTTGAAAGCCCGCGTGGCCCGATGTTCATCGACGCGCAAACCCGCGATGTGGTGCACAACATCTACATCCGCAAAGTGGAAAAGGTGGGCGGCCAGCTCTACAACCAGGAGTTCGCCACCCTCAAGGACGTGAAAGACCCGGGCAAGACCAAGTAAGGCTGGGTTGACTTGGGCGCCTGGATGGCCGCGTTGCTGCTTGCCATGACCACCCCGTCATGGCGGGCCAGGCGTGGCATTTCAGCCCCCATCTGCCGAGTCTCTGTGCCTGTTCTTGACATGACCCCGCGAACCTCTGCCCACCCACCATGTTGACCATTCTTTTCGACGGCATTGCCTACGGCATGCTGCTTTTCATCTTGGCCGTGGGCCTGTCCGTGACCATGGGTTTGATGAACTTCATCAACCTGGCGCATGGCGCGTTTGCCATGGCGGGGGGGTACCTCACGGTGGTGCTGATGCAGCGCTTTGAAGTGCCTTTTTTGCTGTGCCTGCCTTTGGCTTTTGTGGCCACCGCTTTGCTGGGCGCTGTGCTGGAGCGCACGCTGTACCGCCACATGTATAACAAGCCTCACCTCGATCAGGTGCTGTTTTCGATTGGCTTGGCGTTCATGTCGGTGGCGAGTGTGGACTATTGGATGGGCTCGCAGCAGCAGATCATGCAGCTGCCCGATGGGCTGCGGGGCCGCACCGAGTTGTGGACGGGCGAATTCTTTGAATTGGGCATGGGCCACTACCGCCTGTTCATCATCGCGGTGTGTGCGGCGCTCACGGTGGGCTTGCAATTTGTGTTGGCCAAAACCCGCTTTGGCAGCCGCCTGCGTGCCAGCGTGGACGATGCGCGTGTGGCTGCGGGCCTGGGCATCCGCGTGAACTTGATCTTTGCCGCCACCTTTGCCGTGGGCTCTGGCTTGGCCGGTTTGGGCGGGGCGCTGGGGGCCGAGGTGCTGGGGCTGGACCCGACCTTTCCGCTCAAGTTCATGGTCTACTTTTTGATTGTGGTGGCCGTGGGCGGCACCTCGTCCATCACCGGGCCGCTCTGGGCAGCTTTGCTTTTGGGCATTGCCGATGTGGCGGGCAAATACTACATGCCCAAGCTCGGTTCTTTCATTGTCTATTCGTTGATGATCGCGATTTTGATTTGGCGTCCACAAGGCCTGTTTGTGCGCAAAGGAGGCCGCTGACATGAAAACACTTTTGAACGCGCCTTTGGACGCACGCACCCAATTGCTGTCCACCGCCCGCATGCGCGGCTGGGAGCCGCTGGTTTGGCTGCTGGCCTTTGCTTTGCCCCTGTTGGTGCCCGGCCATGCGCTGATCGTCAACGAGGTGGCCATCGTCGCTTTGTTTGCCGTGTCACTAGATTTGGTGCTGGGCTACACCGGCATCGTGTCGCTGGGCCATGCGGCGTTTTTGGGCTTGGGCGCTTATGCCTCGGCCTTGTTTGCCAAACATGTGATGCCCGATCCCGTGGTCGGTCTGTTGTTTGGCACCTTTTGCGCCACGCTGCTGGGTGCAGCATGTTCGCTCACCATCTTGCGCGGCACCGACCTGACACGGCTCATGGTCACGCTGGGCATGGCACTCATCTTGATGGAGCTGGCCAACAAGCTCGACTGGCTCACCGGGGGCTCAGACGGCTTGCAGGGTGTGATGATGGGTCCGGTGCTGGGTCGTTTTGAATTCGATCTGTACGGCCAGACCGCCGCTTGGTATTCACTCACGGTGCTGCTGGTTTTGTTTGTGCTGGCGCGGCGGTGGGTGAACTCGCCTTGGGGGGCCACGCTCATGGCCGTGCGCGACAACCCGCTGCGGGCCATGGCCATTGGCATTCCGGTGCACAACCGATTGGCCGTGGTCTACACCGTGGCGGCGGCTTTGGCTGGGGCAGCCGGGGCCTTGATGGCGCAGACCACGGGCTTTGCATCACTCGACGTGTTCGCTTTGGAGCGCTCGGCCGATGTGATGCTGATGCTGGTCATCGGCGGTGTGGGCTGGCTGTATGGCGGCGTGGTCGGTGCGGTGGTGTTCAAACTCATGCACGATGTGATCGCGGGCATCACGCCGCAGTACTGGACCTTTTGGATTGGCCTGTTCTTGGTGGTCTTGGTCATGGTGGGGCGTGAGCGTTTGATTCGGCCTTGGCTTTGGTTTGGTCACTCGGCCGACCACAAAGGCGGTGCGCAATGAACACCGCTGCCACTAATACACCTGTTGTGCTGAAGGCGCAAGGCCTCGTCAAACAATTTGGCGGTATCACCGCCACCGACAACGTCAACCTTGAATTGCGCTTGGGCGCACGCCATGCGCTGATCGGCCCCAACGGCGCGGGCAAGACCACTCTCATCAATTTGTTCACCGGCGTGCTGCCGCCCACCTCGGGCCGCATCGAGTTGCTGGGCCAAGACATCAGCCAACTCGCGCCCCACCTGCGTGTGCGCCGTGGCCTGGTGCGCACCTTTCAGATTAACCAGCTGTTTGCCAGCATGACGCCTTTGCAAACCCTGGCCATGGTGGTCTCGCAGCAGCGGGGTTTGGGGGGGCGCTGGTGGTCCAAACTGGGCCAAGACCAGGCGGTGGTCGAGCGCTGCGAAGCCTTGCTCGAACTCTTTCGCCTGACCGAAGTCATGCACCAGCGTACCGAGCACCTGGCCTATGGCAAGCGCCGTTTGCTGGAGATGGCCATTGCATTGGCCTGCGAGCCCAAGGTGCTGTTGCTGGACGAGCCGGTGGCGGGTGTGCCTGCGGGTGAGCGCGAAGAGTTGTTGCAAACCGTGGCGGCACTGCCCGCCGAGGTGTCGGTCTTGTTGATCGAGCACGACATGGATTTGGTGTTTGAATTTGCCGACCGCATCACGGTGCTGGTTAACGGCGGGGTGCTGACCGAGGGCACACCCGAAGCGATTGCGGCCGATCCGCAGGTCAAAGCGGTGTACCTGGGGCATGGCGAGGAGGTGGCCCATGGCTGAGTTGTTGAAGGTCCACAACCTGAGCGCCGGTTACGGCGAAGCCGTGGTGCTGAACGACATCGGTTTCTCGCTGGGCGAGGGCGAAACCTTGGCGCTGCTGGGCCGCAACGGCACGGGCAAAACCACACTCATCAACACACTGGTCGGTGCCACACAGCAGCACGGCGGGCAGATTTTTTTGGGTGGCCAGCCACTGCACACCTTGCCCTCGCACGAGCGGGCGGCTGCAGGCATTGGCTGGGTGCCGCAAGAGCGCAATATTTTCAAATCGCTCACGGTGCATGAAAACCTGACGGCGGTCGAACGCCCCGGCCGTGCCAGCCGCGCCTGGACACCTGAGCGGGTGTACGAGATGTTTCCGCGTCTGGCCGAGCGCAAGACCAATTTGGGCACACAGCTGTCGGGCGGTGAGCAGCAGATGCTGGCCGTGGGCCGGGCCTTGGTGCTCAACCCGCGTTTGCTCTTGCTGGACGAACCCTTGGAGGGCTTGGCCCCCATCATCGTGGAAGAGCTCTTGCGTGCCATTGCCCGCATCACCCGCGAAGAAGGTCTGTCGGCCATCATCGTCGAGCAGCACCCGCAAGCGATTTTGCGGATCAGCCACCGCGCGGTGGTGCTGGACCACGGCAAAGTGGTGCACACCAGCGACGCGGCCACTTTGCAACAAGACCCTGAACTGCTGGACCGCCTGCTGGGCGTGGCCCGCAAGCTTTGAACAAGCGCATTGAAGAAGAGAGGACAAGATGTTCATCAAAAACACCTGGTACGTGGCTTGCACCGCGAGCGAACTCGAAGCCCTTGGCGACAAGCCGCTGGGCCGCACCATTTGCAACGAGAAGATGGCCTTCTTCAAAGGCCCGGACGGCCACGTCGCGGCGGTTGAAGACTTTTGCCCGCACCGTGGCGCTCCCCTGTCGCTGGGCAGGGTCTGCAAAGGCCACTTGCAGTGTGGTTACCACGGCCTGGATATGGGTGTGGACGGCAAAACCGTGCAAATGCCCGGCCAGCGCGTGCGCGGCTTTCCGGCCATCAAAAGTTACGCCGTGGTCGAGCGTTATGGTTTTGTCTGGGTTTGGCCCGGCGACCCAACCAAGGCCGATGTGGCCAAGATGCCGGTGTTTGAATTTTTTGACAACCCGGCCTGGGCCTATGGCGGCGGGCTGTACCACGTCAAGGCCGATTACCGCTTGATGATCGACAACCTGATGGACCTGACGCACGAGACCTATGTGCACGCCAACAGCATCGGCCAGCCCGAGATCGACGAGACACCCAGCGAAACCAAGGTCGACGGCGACCAAGTCGTTTTGCAGCGCCACATGCAAGGCATTCAGGCCCCCCCTTTTTGGCAAATGGCCATGAGCGCCAACGGCTTAGACCCGCAGGCCAAGGTGGACCGCTGGCAGATTTGCCGCTTTTCGCCGCCCAGCCACGTCATGATCGACGTGGGTGTGGCCCTGACCGGCAAAGGCGGTTTTGACGCGGCACCCGAGCACAAGGCCTACAGCGTGGTGGTCGATTTCATCACGCCTGAGACTGAAACTACGCACTGGTACCACTGGGGCATGGCGCGCCAGTTCAAGCCCGAAGACGCGGCGCTGACCGACAAGATCCGCGCAGGGCAAGGTGGTATCTTCAATGAAGACATGGAGATGCTGCAGCTGCAGCAAGCCAACATCAGCCAGTGGCCTGAGCGCAAACTCTTGATGCTCAACATCGATTCGGGCGGCGTTCAGTCGCGCCGTATCATCGACCGTTTATTGGCCCAGGAAAATTCCTCAGAGATCACCGCATGAGCACCCCAGACTTGACACAGACCCCCCTCGATGCCGACGGCAGCTTCGAAGTTCACTTGCAAAAAAGTGGCCAGACTTTGAGGGTGGGCAAAGAGCAAAGCATCTTGAGCGCGCTGCAGGATGCGGGCCACGAGGTGCCTTTTTCCTGCTCTCAAGGTGTGTGCGGCACCTGCCTTACTCAGGTGGTCGCGGGCACACCCGACCATTGGGACATGTTCCTCACCCCAGAGGAGCAAGAGGCGAACACGCAGATGCTGATTTGCTGTTCGCGCAGCCAGACGGCAAGGCTCGTGCTGGACCTGTGATCAGAGCTTCTTGACCAGCACTTGGCTCTTGCGGTCCCAGTTGTATTTGCGCTTTCGCGCTTCGGGAAGCCAGTCGGGATCTTGCTGAACAAAGCCGCGCTTGATGAACCAGTGCATGGTGCGGGTGGTCAGCACAAAGATGCTCTTGAGGCCCATGGCGCGGGCGCGTTGCTCGATGCGTTTGAGCACCTTCTCACCATCGCCTTGACCTTGTGACTGGGGCGACACGGTCAGCGCCGCCATCTCGGCCGTTTTGGCTTCGGGGTAGGGGTAGAGCGCGGCGCAGGCAAAGATCACGCCGTCGTGGTCAATGATGGTGTAGTGGTCGATGTCGCGCTCGATCTCGGTGCGGTCGCGCTTGACCAAGGTGCCGTCTTTCTCAAAAGGCTCGATCAGCTGCAAGATGCCGCCCACGTCGTCGGCCGTGGCCTCGCGCAGCTCTTCAAGTTTTTCGTCCACCACCATGGTGCCAATGCCGTCGTGCACATAAATTTCTAGCAGCAAAGCACCATCCACCGCAAAGGGCAGGATGTGTGAGCGCTCCACGCCTTCTTCGCAGGCTTTGACGCAGTGCTGCAGGTAAAAGCCAATGTCGGTCGGCTCGGTCGGTGTGGGCAGTGAGGCGAGCAACTGCTTGGCAGCAGCCAGCGGAAGTTCGGTGTCGATCGGGTTGTCTTCGCTGGCCGGCTCGGCGGGCTGCATGCGGATGCCCGGGATCTCGGTCACAAAAATCAGCTTGTCGGCCTGCAGCTCAGCCGCCACGCTGGTGGCCACTTCTTCCATGGTCAGGTTGAAGGCCTCACCCGTCGGCGAGAAGCCAAAGGGCGAGAGCAGCACCATCGCGCCCATGTCCAGCGTGCGCATGATGCCGTCCACATCCACCTTGCGCACCAAGCCTGAGTGGATGAAGTCCACGCCGTCCACGATGCCCACAGGTCGGGCTGTGATGAAGTTGCCCGACAACACACGCACCGTGGAGCCCGCCATCGGTGTGTTGGGCAGGCCCTGGCTGAAGGCCGCTTCGATCTCGTAGCGCAGTTGGCCCGCGGCTTCTTGTGCGCAGTCCAGCGCCACGCTGTCGGTGATTCGGATGCCTTGTGCGTATTTGGGCGTGTGGCCCTTGGCGGCCAGTTGTTCGTTCACCTGTGGGCGAAAGCCGTGCACCAGCACGATCTTGACGCCCATGCTCTGGATCAGCGCCAAGTCTTGCGCCAAGTTGTGCAGCTTGCCCGCCGCAATCGCCTCGCCCGCGATGCCCACCACAAAGGTCTTGCCCCGGTGCATGTGGATGTAGGGTGCCACCGACCGGAACCAGGGCACGAAGGTGAAATTGAAAACTGTGGACATGGTCTGTTGGGCGTTTTGTGCGGTCAATGCTGGGGGCTGGGATAATCCCGGCTGTTCTTGCATTGATTTTCACAGAAGTTTTCGTCTTGTCCGACTCCCCCCTCCAAATCGACTTCCCCGAAGGCCTGCCGGTCTCGGCCCGCCGCGGTGAAATCATGGCCGCCATGGACCAGCACCAGGTCATCATCGTCTGCGGCGAAACCGGCTCGGGTAAAACCACCCAGCTGCCCAAAATCGCGCTGGCGCTGGGGCGCGGCAAGCTGAACGCCAAGCCTGGAGAGCGGGCGAGGATGATCGGCCACACCCAGCCGCGCCGCATTGCGGCCAGCTCGGTGGCCAAGCGCATTGCCGAGGAATTGAAGACACCGCTGGGCGAGGTGGTGGGTTTTAAGGTGCGTTTTCAGGATCGACTCTCCAAAAACGCCTCGGTCAAGCTCATGACCGACGGCATTTTGCTGGCCGAAACACAAACCGATCCGCTGCTGCAGGCCTACGACACGATCATCATCGACGAGGCGCACGAACGCAGCCTGAACATCGACTTCTTGCTGGGCTACCTGCGCCAGATCCTGCCGCGCAGGCCGGACCTCAAAATCGTCGTCACCTCGGCCACCATCGACGCCGACCGCTTTGCCAAACACTTTGCCTCGCGCCACGGCCCGGCCCCGGTCATCATGGTCTCGGGCCGCACCTTTCCAGTCGAACAGCGCTACCGCCCGTTTGAAGAAACGCGTGACTACGGCTTGAACGAGGCCATGGCCGACGGTGTGGACGAACTCTGGCAGGGCGGGGCAGGGGGTGACATCCTGATCTTTTTGCCGGGTGAGCGCGAGATCCGCGAAGCCGCCGACCACCTGCGCAAACACCTGTCGCACCAGCCGCTCACACGAGGGGCTGAAGTGCTGCCCCTGTTTGCCCGCTTGTCACAGGCCGAGCAAGACCAGATTTTTGAAGCGTCCAACGGCCGCCGCATTGTGCTCGCCACCAACGTGGCCGAAACCTCGCTCACGGTGCCTGGCATCCGCTACGTGATCGACGCAGGCACCGCCCGCGTCAAGCGTTACAGCCTGCGCAGCAAGGTTGAGCAGTTGATGGTCGAGCCGATCAGCCAAGCGGCGGCCAACCAGCGCGCGGGCCGCTGCGGGCGCGTGGCCAACGGCATTTGCATTCGCCTGTATGACGACAAAGACTTTGCGGGCCGCCCGCGCTTCACCGATCCTGAAATCTTGCGTTCGTCTTTGGCGGGCGTGATCTTGCGCATGAAGAGCCTGCACCTGGGTGTGGTGGAAGACTTCCCGTTCATCGAAGCGCCGTCCAAACGGGCCATCACCGACGGCTACCAGCTGTTGGCCGAGCTGGGCGCGGTGGACGATGACAACGAGCTGACCCCCATTGGCCAAGAGCTGGCCCGTCTGCCGCTCGACCCCCGCGTGGGCCGCATGATTTTGGAAGCCCGTGGCCGCGAGGCACTTGACGAAGTGCTCATCATCGCCAGCGCCATGAGCGTGCAAGACGTGCGCGACCGCCCCATGGACGCGCAAGCCCAGGCCGACCAACAACACGCCAAATTCGACGACGACAAGAGCGAGTTCACCGGCTACCTGAAGCTGTGGAAATGGATTCACGACGCCCGTGGCGGCCCCACCAAAACAATCGGGGTCAGATCCCCATTAAATCCAGCTGGCCAGCCGGGGCAAAACAACCGGAACAATCGGGATCTGACCCCAATTCAAGGGCGGCAGATGGCGGCGCAAGAAGCGCCGCAGCACAAACTGAGCAACCGCCAATACGAGCAGCTGCTGCGCCAGAACTTCATTAACATTCGGCGCGTGCGCGAGTGGCGCGACACGCACACCCAGCTGCTCACGGTGGTGGCCGAGCACAAGTGGCGCATCAACACACAGCCCGCCAGTTACGAGCAGCTGCACCTGTCCATGCTGGCAGGCCTGCTGGGCAACGTGGGCTACAAGATCGAAGACGAAGAAGCCTATTTGGGCGCACGCGGCATCAAGTTTTACAAACACCCCGGCGCGCACCTCTCCAAAAAACCGGGCCGCTGGATCGTGGTGGCCGAGCTGGTCGAAACCACGCGCCTGTTTGGCCGGGGCATTGCCGCCATTGAGCCGCAGTGGCTGGAGCAGGTTGGCGCGCACTTGCTCAAGAAACAACTGCTCGACCCACATTGGGAAAAAAAATCCGCTGAAGTGGTGGCGCTGGAGCGGGCCACGCTCTATGGCTTGGTGGTCTACAGCGGTCGCCGCACGCCCTACAGCCGGGTGGACCTGCACGGCGCACGCGAGATTTTCATCCGCGAAGCGCTGGTGGGCGACCAGTGGGAAACCAAGCTGCCGTTCTTGGCCGCCAACCACAAGATGATCGCCAAGGTCGAAGAGCTGGAACACAAGTCGCGTCGCCAAGACGTGTTGGTAGACGACGAGCTGATCTACGCTTTTTACGACCAGCAACTGCCCGCCGACGTGTGCAGCGGCCGCCTGCTGGAGAACTGGTACCGCACTGAGAGCACCAAGCAGCCGCGCCTGTTGATGCTGAGCCGCGAAGAGCTGATGCGTCACGAAGCGGCAGGCATCACCACGCAGGCCTTCCCCAAACAGATCCGCTTGGGCGGCACCGACTGCCAGGCCACCTATTTGCACGAGCCGGGTGACGCCCGTGATGGCGTCACCGTCACCGTGCCGTTGTTTGTGCTGAACCAAGTGAGCGAAGACCGTTGTGAATGGCTGGTGCCCGGTTTGCTCAAAGACAAAATTCAGGCCCTGCTCAAAAGCCTGCCGCAGCGCCCGCGCAGCCGCTTTGTGCCGCTGCCCGAATCGGCCATGCGCCTGGCCGCCGAGCTGTCGGCCCCCGAGCTGTTTGGAGCCGGGTCGCTGACCGACGTGCTGCTCAAAAAAGCCCGCGATGAGACCAGCCTGGACATCAAGCGCACCGACTTCAAACACGAGATGCTCAGCCCGCACCTGTTCATGAACCTGCTGGTGGTCGACGAACACGGCCGCCAGCTGGGCATGGGCCGCAACCTGGGCGCGCTCAAAGGCGAGCTGGGTGCCAAAGCGCGAGGCGCGTTCCAGGCGCTGGCGCAGCTCAAAGTTGCTGCAGCGCCTGCCGCATTGCCTCAAGCCATCCAAAGCGGGGAGTCCAAACCATCGGGGTCAGACCCCCATTTGTCCAAGTCCGATGCAGGTGGGCGCGCCAATGTGCCGCGTGGTGAAAAGCCAGCCGCGCCCAAGCCCTTGGCCCCCCAGCGCTACACCACTTGGACCTTCGGCGAACTCCCCGAGCTGATGGAAATCAGCAAAGGCGGCCAGACCTTGATCGGCTTCCCCGCGCTGGTGGACATGCAAGACGCCGTGACCATCGAAGTGTTTGACGAGCCCGATGTGGCCGCCGCCAAAAACCGCGCTGGCCTGCGCCGCCTGTTTGCGCTGCAAATCAAAGACGCGCTCAAATACCTTGAGAGAAACATCCCCGACCTGCAAAAAATGGCCGTGGCCTACATCCCGCTGGGCACCGCCGACGAGCTGAAAACCCAGATCATCGACGTGGCGCTGGACCGCGCCTTCTTGCAGGGCCCGCTGCCCAACGACGAGCTGACTTTCAAGCGCCGCATCGAAGAAGGCCGGGGCCGCCTCACCTTGATTGCCAACGAAGTGGCCCGGCTGGCGGGCAGCATCTTGCTGGAGTTTGGCGCGGCCACCCGCAAGATCAAAGACACCAAAAACGCCCCCGACGCGACGGCAGACTGCACCCAGCAACTGCAGCGCCTGATGCCCAAAAACTTCATGGCCGCCACCCCGTGGCCGCAGCTGCAGCACTATGCCCGCTACCTCAAGGCCATCACCCTGCGCCTCGATAAATACCGCGCCGACCCCGCCCGTGACGCACAGCGCCTGACCGAGTTAAAACCGCAAGAACAACGCTACTGGCGCCTGGTGGCCGAGCGCAAAGGCGCGCAAGACGCCCGCATGCTGGAATTCCGCTGGCTATTGGAAGAGCTGCGCGTGAGCTTCTTCGCGCAAGAACTGCGCACCCCGCAGCCGGTGAGCATCAAGCGGCTGGAGAAGGCTTGGGGGCAGTTGAATCATTGAAGGGGTTTTTTGTGGTGATATCCGTCAACGAAAAGGCACCTGAAGGTGCCTTGGATGCGGCGGCGACGCGGATCAAGCCTGCATCGGCTGTGCCACCAGTTTCACCCCCAGTGCCGTGCACACGCGGGCAATCGTGTCAAAGCGTGGGTGCGATGTGAGTCGCAGGGCTTTGTAGAGGGCTTCGCGGGTCAGGCCTGAGGCACGGGCCACTGCGGTCCTGCCGCGTGCGCGGGCGATGGTGCTAAGCGCGTGCGTCAGCTCGGCGGGGTCGTTTTCTGCCAGCACCAAGGTCAGTTAGTTGGCTAAGTCCTCGTCGGTCTTGAGGTATTTGGCCATGTCGAAGTCGGACAGTTCAGTGGCTTTGATTTTTCGGGTCATGGTCAATCACTCGGTGAGGGTTTTGCTCAACGAAATGGCGCGGGCGATGTCATTCGACTGCGTGGACTTGTCGAATCCGCCTAGCATCCCGCTCGACGAAATTCATGCGCCAGCCGGGGCCAAAAAACTCACGCATTTCGTTGCCGCCTTCGCCCACCGGGGCCACATCGCCCAACAGGCCAGCTGACATTTGGCTGCGCTATCCTTATCGGCATCTTCGCCCTGCTCACCACCATGTCACCCAGCACCCGCCGCGTTTTGCAAGCCCTTTTGTACGAGGCCATCGCCATCGCTGTGGTCGGGCCTTGTTGAGCCTGGCTTTTGACAAGTCGCCCGCCTCCACATTGGGCTTGGCGGTGGTGCTGTCTGGCATCGCGCTGACGTGGAATTACACCTTTAACTGGGTCTTTGAGCGCTGGGAGTCACGCCAATCCGTGCGCGGTCGCTCTTGGGCCAGGCGGCTGGCCCACGGTGCCGGTTTTGAGGGTGGCCTGGTGATCATTTTGTTGCCCGTGATGTCGCTGTGGCTGAGCATCTCGCCCACTGCCGCATTGGCGACCAATCTGGGCTTGCTCGCATTCTTTTTCTTTTATGCCATCGCGTTCACTTGGTGTTTCGACCGGGTCTTCGGCTTGCCCGCCTCTGCGCAGGCGGCCGAGGCTGATCGGGGTTGATGGCGCTGCCAGGGCGGACCACCAACTTGCCATGGGTGCAGAACTATCCACCGTGCCGATTCGGTGGCTTCAAGTGTTGAAAAATCCCAGGTCGCTTTGATCAAAGCGGTTGATGTTGGGGAACAGGGTGGTGACCTCGGTGGGGCTGACGCCCATCCATTTGGCCAAGGTTGCGGCCAGTTGGTCTACGCTGCTGGTGGGGATCAAGCGCCCCTGGCCCACGTCGTTCGGACCGTTGTTGGCCAGCAAGGGCATCTTGCCCCAAAAGCGCTGACCGCGAACGGCACCGCCCATGATCAGATGGTGAGAACCCCAACCGTGGTCACTGCCGTCGCCGTTGCTGGTCAGCGTGCGGCCAAAGTCGCTGGCGGTGAAGGTGGTGACATTTTCTGACAATCCCAGTTCGGTCATGGCGGACTGGAAGGTGCTCAAGCCTTGGGCCAGTTGGCTGAGCAAGCCTGGGTGCTGGGAGAGCAAAAAATCGTGGTTGTCAAATCCACCGATGCTGACAAAGAAAACTTGTCGCTGTGCGCCGAGTGCGCTGCGGCCCGCAATTAGCCTGGCGACCATTTGCAATTGGCGTCCCAAACTCTGGGAGGTGTCAAATGCAGCGGAAAACGGCATGGCATTGGCATTGCCCAATGCGGCTTTGACGGTGACCTGGGCGTTGATGGAACGCAAAGCCACGCGGTTGAGTTCGGCCTCCATCCAGTGCGCCCGCGGCGCAGTGATCAAATTGTTCAGGGCTTGGCTGCATGCGGCTGAACCAAATAAATTCGAGACCACCGCATTGACAGGTACCGCACCACTGTTGCTGACTTGGTATTGAACGGCCTGGTCACCCATTAAAAACACCGCATTGCCACTGGCATTGATGCAGGTGAAGGTGCTGGCGGCATTGCTGGACAAAAACAGATCGCCAATCGCACCGCCCCAGCCTTTGGTGGATCCTTCGACGCCACTGCTTTGCCAAAACGATTGTTGATCATTGTGGCTGAACAGCTTGGGCGGCAAGGGCACCGACTGGGCCAGGTATTGCGCTTTGGTGGTGGGCTCCATGAGGGTCCCAACATTGAGCAACCAGCCCAGCTGGCCAGCGTCAAACAAGGGTTTGAGGGGCGACAGTTCAGCCGCCATGGCCAGTTGCGTTCCGTTGACACCGGGGCCCATTAGAGGCACTCGGGGTGTCAAGGTGGTCGCCGCCAAGCTGGCCCGCGGTGCCACCAAGCCGCCAAGATCGGTGGTGCCACCGCGCAAACTCGCCAAATAGGCATGGCCAGCGGCGTCAACGGGCAGCAAGGTGCGGCCGTTGTCGTTGCCCCCCGACAAAAATACGCAAACCAGCGCCTTGTAGCCACCACGGGCATCGGCTGCGGCGGCTTCACCAATGGCCGCAAGGTTCAAGGCCCAAGGCGCAGCCACGCCGGCCAAGCCCAGTTGTGCGGAGCGCCGCAAAAATTCACGTCGCTGTAATTCAGGCAGTCGATTGAGCTTCATGGAGGACTTATTTCTGGATCAGGTAGTCGGGAGCGGCCATCACCAACAAAATGGCCGCTCGCACGCGGTTGAGTTGACCTGCTGCAGTGGATGCGGAGATGGTGTTCACGGCGGCGCTCAATTCCGACAAAGTCGTTGTTTGGATGGCCCCTGCCGCCAGTCGCAAATTCAGATGCGCCAAGAGGGCGGGCGGGTCAGCCGCAAGGGTCAGCTCATGTGTGTAACGGGCGCTGACATCACCACTGGCGAGGCCGTTGCTGATGACCGATTGCATGAAGTTGAGGTAACCCGCGACGGTGCTTTCGTTGAGCAGCTGAAACTCTGGGGCTGTGATTTGGTTGGCGGCCAATTCCTTGCCCGGTGGTACATAACCTGGGCGAAAAAAATTGAATACTGATGGGCTGCGCCAAGGGCTTTGACCCAGGCGGGTGGCCGGGTCCGTGGTGTCACCGATGGGCCAGCGGCCCGTGGTGCTGGTGATGCCAAAGCTTCTGCCCCACTGGATAAAACGATGCAAGGGCTCACGCAAGCGCCCCGATGCATTTCCAGAGGGCTTGGCGCGTGCTTCAGGGTCGAGCAAAACGGCGCGCAAGGTGGCTTTCAAGTCACCGCGAACGCCGTGCCCGTTGTTGTTGAAGACAGCAGCGACACGGCCCACGTAAGTGGGGCTCGGGTGGCTCATGGTGAAGCGTTGGATGAGTTGTCGCCCAATGAATGGCCCCGTGTTGGGGTGATTGGCCAAGGTGTCCAAGGCTATGGACAGGGCTTGTGGTCCACTCAATGAACTCGGTATGGCGGTGCCCAAAACGGACTTGTCGCCAGACTGGAAGTTGGTTGCGTTGTGTTTCATGGGACGGGAAACGTGCGCGAAATCCGTCGCATCCACGCGATCGCGCTCCCAGCCGGTGAACACGCGTGCCAGTTGGCTGATGTCCTGCGCCGAGTAGCTGTCGATGGTTTGGCCGTTGCTCAGGCGGGGCGTGCCATCTCTGCCCAGTTGCACCAAGCCGATGCTGAACAACTGCATGACTTCACGGGCATAGTTCTCGTCGGGCACTCGACCGGTACGGGTGTCCTCTTTGCGGTTGCCCAACATGTTCAGGTAGCTGCCCATGCCAACGCTGAGGGTCACCTCCTGCAAAAGCTGTTTGTAAGTGCCAAAGGCATTTTTTTCCAGCAAATCGGCGTAATGGGCAATGCACAGACCTCGCCATTCGATGGGCAAACCCTGCATGGACACCACAAAAATCTCAGATAAGGCCAGCGTCATGCGCTGACGAACTTGATCTGGACTGCTCATGAGCTTGAGCCAAATGGCGTTGTCAGCCCCGTTGAGGCTTGTGCGGTTGGCTTCTACGGCATAGCCGTTGGCGACCATCCATTCGTAGCGGGAGATGTCTTTTACGGGCAGGGCCAGTTGTGCGTCCAGCCAATCGGCGAAGCCTGAGGATTTGACCGCAGCCATCGATTCGGCCGATACTGAAAACCCCGCTTGGTTGAGGAAGCGAACGGCCTCAGCATCGGTCAGCGCTTGTGCAGGATTTGTTCCACTTTGATTGGAGCCACCCCCGCACGCTGCCAACAGCAATCCGCCCCCAGCCAAGGGTGCGCTCTTGAGGGTGTGAAAGGCAAAGCTCAAAGAGTCCGTTGGCTCAACAGACTGGGCAAGGGCCTCTGATGCCGCTTGGCTGCAAGTTGTTGCGCCAAGAGTGGGGGCTGTGTTTTGGGCGTAGGGTTCGACGGAATTCATAGATTTTATGTAGCAATCATTATTTTATTTTAGTTATTTTTTAATAACTATAAGCTACTTTTGCTAGAAACCCATGGCGTCGCCGCAGGACTGAGGCCCGCTGCACCTAACCCGTGTTGCGCAAGCCTGCGGCGATGCCGTTGATGCTGATGTGAATCCCGCGCTGCACGCGTTCGTCGGCCAGGCCTGCCCGGTAGCGGCGGATGAGTTCGACTTGCAGGTGGTGCAGTGGGTCGATGTAGGGAAAGCGGTGGCGAATGGAGCGGTCCAGCGCCGGGTTATTGGCCAAGCGGTTTTTCTCGCCGGTGATTTGCGTGAGCGCATCGGCCGTGCGGTGCCATTCGGCCTCGATGGCGGTGAAGATCTTTTTACGCAGGCGGGCGTCGCTCACCAACTCGGCGTAGCGCGAGGCCAGGGCCAGGTCGCTTTTGGCCAACACCATGTCCATGTTGGACAGCAGGGTGCGAAAGAACGGCCACTGGCGGTACATCTTTTGCAGCAGAGCCAGAGCCGCTTTGCGCTCGGCCGTGTCGGACTTGTCCAAAAAGGCTGCCACCGCAGAGCCAAAACCCAGCCAACCGGGCAGCGTCAGGCGGCACTGGCCCCAGCTGAAGCCCCAGGGGATGGCACGCAGGTCTTCGATTTTTTCAAGCGCTTTGCGCGAGGCAGGGCGTGAGCCGATGTTCAATTGGGCCAATTCTTTCAGCGGTGTGGCACCAAAAAAGTAATCGCTGAAGCCTGGTGTCTCGTACACCAAGGCGCGGTAGGCGTCCATGCTGGCTTCAGACAGTTCCGCCGCCGCATCCAGAAATGCGCGTGTGGCGGGTTTGGTGGGTTGCAGCAGCGTGGCTTCGAGTGTGGCGGCCACCAAGGTTTCCAGGTTGCGGCGGCCGATCTCGGGATTGGCGTATTTGGAGCCAATGACTTCGCCTTGCTCGGTCAGGCGGATTTGGCCGCGCACAGTGCCCGGAGGCTGCGCCAGGATGGCCTGGTAGCTGGGGCCGCCGCCCCGGCCCACGGTGCCGCCCCGGCCGTGGAACATGCGCAAGGTGATGCCGTGGCTGCCCTTGAGTTTGTCGAACAATTCCACCAGGGCGATTTCGGCGCGGTACAGCTCCCAGTTGCTGGTGAAGATGCCACCGTCCTTGTTGCTGTCTGAATAGCCCAGCATGATGTCTTGCTCGCCACCCGAACGTGCGATCAGCGCAGCCACCCCGGGCAGGGCATAGAAGTCGCGCATGATGGGCGCGGCGTTGCGCAGGTCTTCGATGGTCTCGAACAGGGGTACCACGATCAGGTCGTTGAGCGCTTGGCCGTCCAGCGTGCCGTGCATCAGGCCAGTTTCTTTTTGCAGCAGCAGGACTTCGAGCAAGTCGCTCACGGTTTCGGTGTGGCTGATGATGTAGTGGCGGATGGCTTGTGGGCCAAAACTGGCCAACATGCGGCGGGCCATCTCGAAAATGGCCAGCTCCGACACAGCGTGTGCGCTGTAGTCGGCGCCGGGCACGCGCAGTGGGCGGGTGTCGTTGAGCAGGCCCAGCAGCAGAGCTTGCTTGGCGTGTTCGTCGAGCTGGCTGTAGTTCTTTTCCACGCGAGCTGCGGTCAGCAGTTCGGCCACCACGTCTTCGTGTTTGTCCGAGCTTTGGCGCAGGTCCACCGTGGCCAGATGGAAGCCAAACACCTCGACTGCGCGGATCAGCGGGTGCAGGCGCTGGGCGGCCAGCGCTTGGGCATGGTGGCTGCACAGCGAAGCCTCAATCACGCGCAGGTCCGCCAAAAAGGCTTCGGCGCTGGCATAGGGGTTTTGAGGGGCCACGGCGTGGCGGGCGGCGTCGCCACCGGTCAGTTTTTTCAGGGTGGCGGCCAGGCGGGCGTACATGCCCGTGAGCGCCCGGCGGTAGGGCTCGTCCTGGCGGTGTTCGTTGGTGTCGGGGGACTTCGCGGCCAGGGCCTGCATTTCGGGGCCAAAGGGCACCAGCATGGCCGACAGCGACAGTTCGCTGCCCAAAAAATGCACTTCGGTCAGGTAGTGGCGCAGGGCCACATCGCTTTGGCGCGTCAGGGCGTGTTCGAGCGTTTGCGCGGTCACGTTGGGGTTGCCGTCGCGGTCGCCGCCGATCCACTGGCCCATGCGCAAAAAGCTGGCAATCGGCTGGCCAGGCAGGGCTTGTTCCAGTTCGGCATAGAGCTTGGGGATCTCGCGCAAGAAAGTGGCTTCGTAATAACTCAGCGCGTTTTCAATCTCGTCAGCCACGGTGAGTTTGGTAAAGCGCAGCAAACGGGTTTGCCACAGCTGCATGACGCGGGCGCGCATTTGCAGCTCTTTGGCGGCCAGCTCTTTGGGCGTCAGGGCGTCCTTGGCGGCATTGACTACGGCGGCGCGGGCCTTGATGGCGTCGCGTTCGGTCAGCAGGTGGGCGATGTCGCGCTCGGCGTCCAGAATGCTCTGGCGCTGCACTTCTGTCGGGTGGGCCGTGAGGACGGGCGAGACATAGCTGGTGGCCAGCATGTCAGAGATGCTTTTGGGCGTGATGCCCGCCCAACGCAGGCGCTGCAGCGCCACGTCGATGCTGCCTTCTTGGGTGTGGCCCGCCCGCTCGTGGATGGCGCGGCGGCGGATGTGGTGCCGGTCTTCGGCCAGGTTGGCCAAGTGGCTGAAATAGGTGAAGGCGCGGATCACACTCACGGCGCGGTCGCCCGGCAGGCTTTTGAGCAGTTTTTTCAGGGCCTTGTCGGCCTCGTGATCGGCGTCACGTCTGAAGGCCACCGAGAGCTTGCGGATTTGTTCGACCAACTCATAGGCCTCGGGGCCTTCTTGCACTCGGATCACATCGCCCAAAATGCGGCCCAGCAAGCGGATGTCTTCAACCAGGGGCCTTTCGCTGTCGCGTTTTTCGCGGATGCTGCTGACGGATTTGACGGGAGGCAAGGCGTTGTCTGGCGTGGCCTGTTTCATCGTGAGCTATGGGTGGAGGATGTGAAAGTGCGGGTGCACCGGGTGCACGTTAGGGTCAATCGGGGGCGTCAATGTCTCTTAACGCCATGCTAGCATCGACGGGAGAGACAAGACGACCATTTGATTTCATTTTGATGGGGTCAAAATTTTTTCAGGAACCCTGCCGTGACCGAGACCAATAAGCCCGCCATTGTTATCGCCACCCGTGAGAGCCGTTTGGCTTTGTGGCAAGCCGAACATGTCAAATCTTTGCTGGAGGGGCTTGGCTGCACAGTCAAGTTGCTGGGCATGACCACACAGGGCGACCAAATTCTGGACCGCAGCCTGTCCAAGGTCGGTGGCAAAGGACTGTTTGTCAAAGAACTCGAAGTGGCCCTGCAAGAGGGCCATGCGGACATCGCGGTGCATTCGCTCAAGGATGTGCCCATGGATATGCCCGAGGGGTTTGAGCTGGCCTGCGTGATGGAGCGTGAAGATCCGCGTGATGCTTGGGTTTCGCCGCAATATGCGCGGCTGGAAGATTTGCCCCAGGGTGCGGTGGTCGGTACCTCCAGTCTACGCCGCACGGTCTTGCTGCGCGCGCTGCGCCCCGACCTGAAAATCGAGCCTCTGCGCGGCAACCTGGACACGCGCCTGCGCAAACTCGACGAAGGCCAGTACGAGGGCATTGTGCTGGCGGCTGCAGGCCTTAAGCGTCTCGAGATGAGCGAGCGGATTCGCCACATTTTTGAAACCGATCAAATGCTGCCAGCCGCAGGGCAGGGCGCTTTGGGCATTGAAATCCGCAGTGACCGGGCCGATTTGCGCGCCCTGCTGGCGCCGCTGGCCGATGCGCCATCGTGGCGGCGTGTGGCGGCCGAGCGGGCGGTGAGCCGCGCCATGGGTGGCAGCTGCTCCATGCCTTTGGCCGCGCACGCCACCATCGAGGGCGGGTTGCTCAAGCTGCAAGCGGCTTGGGGCGACCCGGAGGGCAGCACCACCTTGGTCACGGCCGATGCGCAAGCCAGCACCGATGGCCTAGAGGCCGCCGAGGCGCTGGGCCTGAGCGTGGCGCAAGCTTTGCGCAGCGGCGGAGCGCATTGAGGCAGGGCGCTGACATGGCGCTGGCTTCAGCCACTTCTATTACCGCTCCCCCTTGGCGGGTGATCGTGACCCGACCCGGGCGTGAAGCCCAGGCCTGGGCCGACGCTTTGCAGGCCCGAGGTGTGCCTTGCGAGACCTTGCCCTTGATCGAAATTGCCGCCTTGCCCGAGCCCTTGGCGCTGGCGCAAGCCTGGCAGGCGGTGCCCAGTCATTTGGCGCTGATGTTTGTCAGCGCCAATGCTGTGCGTTTTTTCATGGCGGCCCGGCCTGTGGGCTTGCCGATGCCCAGCTGCCGCGCATGGTCGACCGGCCCAGGCACCCGTGCCGCTTTACTGGCAGCGGGTTGGCCTGAGGTCTTGATCGATTCGCCCGATGAAGACGCGCCCCAGTTCGATTCGGAAGCCCTGTGGGCTTTGGTGGCGCAGCCGGTGCAGGCGGCGGTGGCCTGTGCATTGGCTCCGTCCAGGCCCTCGGTGCTGATTGTGCGCGGCGCCGATGCACGGGGCCACTTGGCCGGGCGCGATTGGCTGGCATTGCAGCTTGAGGGCGCGGGTCTGCATGTTTTGCAAGCGGTGGCCTATGTGCGTCAGGCCCCCGTGTTGACGTCTGCGCAGCAAAGCTTGGCGCGGCAGGCCGTGGGCGATGGCAGTGCTTGGCTCTTCAGCAGTTCTGAGGCGGCGCAGCACCTTTTGCAGGCCTGCCCAGACCTGCCTTTGTCACAGGCCTGGGTCTTGGCCACGCACCCACGCGTTGCCCATCGGCTGCAGCAGTTGGGCTGGGGGCGGGTGGATCTGGTGCCTGCGGGCGTTGACGCACAAGCTCAGTCGATAAAATCGCTTACATGACCATCCCAACTGAAGCTGTGACCGACGGCGAACCCAAGGCCAAGCCTGTGCCTGAGTCGACCCAGACCGTGCCCACTGCGCATATCTCCCGCTGGCTTTTGGCGGTGGTGGGGGCAGTGGCGGTGGTCGCCTTGGCCATGTCGGTGCTGCTGTGGGAAAAGCTCTCGCGCATCCAGGAACAACTGGCCCGACAAAGCGCCGATACGGGTTTGCAGGCACTGGAGGCCAAGACCTGGGCAAAGCAGGCACAGGAAACCGTGCAAGAAAGCACCGCCCGCGTTTCGCTTATGGAGGCTCGCCTGTCCGAGGTGGCCTTGCAGCGCACCCAACTGGAAGATTTGATGCAAAGGTTGTCGCGCTCGCGCGATGAAACCTTGGTGGTGGACATCGAGTCTGCCCTGGGCTTCGCGCAACAGCAAGCCCAGATGACGGGCAGTACAGAGCCTTTGTTGGCGGCCTTGCAGTCAGCCCAAAAACGGGTGCAGCGTGCTGCCCAGCCGCGCCTGACGCCAGTGTCGCGAGCCCTAGAAAATGACCTGGAGCGCCTGAAAAACCTGCCCGCCTTTGACATACCCGGTTTGATGACCAAACTCGACGATGGGGTCGCCTTAGTGGAGGGTTTGACATTGGCCAACACCGCACGTGCCTCGCTAAGCCAGATCCGCCAGCAGGACGAAGTCTCGGGAGTGCAAACGCCGCCCTCCTGGTGGATGTCCATCCTGAACCGCATGGGCGACCAGATCAAGGGTTTGGTGCGGGTCAGCAGTATTGAATCGCCCGAAGCGGCTTTGCTCTCGCCCGAGCAGGCTTTTTTCTTGCGTGA
>Ga0247831_1003564_pt1 | contig 22422 bp, 31 predicted proteins | sample LaCruzMarch2015__9_FD_192406 | JGI IMG/M metagenome (GOLD analysis project Ga0247831, IMG submission 192406) | Freshwater microbial communities from meromictic Lake La Cruz, Castile-La Mancha, Spain - LaCruzMarch2015_1m | ecosystem: Environmental > Aquatic > Freshwater > Lake | place: Spain...
CCAGTTCCAGCCGTCCAAGAACCTGTTGATTGAATTTTTTTAGTAATTGCAGGTAAATAAATTTGATTGCCCGCTAATGTTATATAAGTTCCAGCTCCAAAATCTATTATATCGTTTGGAGATGCGACATTATTTGCAATAGTTATATTTTTTGGTAAATAAGATTTTCCTTGAATGGTTGCGGTTGCTGGGTTAACACCTTCTAGTTTAATAAAGTTAGTGCCATCATATCTAAAAACAACATCCACAGTTGTTAAAATATCACCAGTCGCAACATCAGTTCCATCGGTTTTTTTAAGATTTTTTACACCAGCACCATTGACATTGACTGTTGAAGCTCCGCTATTGGCATTGCCAGCACGAAAGATAATAATCATTCCATTAAAATAACCTTCGCCAGCTCCAACTGAAACTGGCGATTTAAAAGGCGAAACTGGGGTTAATACATAAGCATTTGCAGTTCCTGAATCGGTAAAAAATTGACCTCCACTTGAATATCTTGCGGAAGCTATTGCAAGCTGATTTAAATTAGAAGTTGAAGGAGTCTGACCAGAGTTAATAATTAAATTATTAACATCGGCAAGTTGGTTATATTCAACACTCGCCACTGTGTCGCCATCAATTTTTGATGTATTAAAATTAGACATAGTTTTTTAAATTAAAATTATAAAGCATTAGAATACCTAAAAAATAATTGAGTATTTGCTGGTTTTAGCTTGTTAAATAAACAATCCAAAATTGCTGGTTGTTGAGATGTTAAAGTAAAGGGAAATGTTAAAGGAAAGCCATTTGGTTGTATAGAGCTTGGCAATGTAATAACAATTGTAAATGGTGCCGAAGCTTGACTAATCAACAAAAAAGGCAAAGTTAATGGAAATGTTGAGGTTGAAACTCCATTAGAAACTTGTATGTTGTAGCCAAGAATTTCGGCAATTTTTTTAAATTGGCTTTCAGTTGTAGCATTGATGCCAGAGAGTTTTAGCAAAACATTTAACCTTCTTTGTTCAATTGTCGAAGCTACTGGAATGCAAGAATCAGGAATACCAACAAATCCTTCCCACTCTTGAATTAATGTTGTTGTTTTTTGCGGATTATACTCATTAGAAACTTCATTTATTTTATTTCTAAAATTTAACCATTCACTAGCCAAGCCTATTAATATTCTTCTTAATGTTGAATCCTCTGTATTTTTAGCTTCGTGCAGTCTATCGTCTCTTAAATGTTGCAATAAAATATCTGCTTGTTGTGTTTGGCTTCTTTCTTTTAACATTATGGATAAGTTATAGTTCCTAAAATTGCTAATTGTGAATCGCTAATTACTGTTGTGCTAGATGGTGCCGATAATGTAAAAATTGGCGAGTTGCCATCTTCATCAATAACACCATAAATTAAAGCATTGATTTCATTTAATGTAATATCACCACCAACATTGATTGCAGGGCTTTTAAAATAATCGGTAAGAGTTGTTGTAATAGCAGTTTTCATTGCTACAGTGTTTGGGCTTAATGTTGCAAATGTTATTGCAATTGGCACGGCAGTTGGTGAAGATACTATAACATAATTATCGGGTGTATTTGCAGGTTTAATTCCGTTATCAACATCAATGATTGCATTTTTAACAGCATTTACTTGCGAACTGGTGGGGATTATGTTTGCATCATTATCACGAGTAAAGTAAATGGTCACATAACCCGCAGATGGTGTTGCGGTTTGAATCCAAACCCTAGTAATACCAGCAATTTTTTCTTTAATAAAAACTGGTAATCCTGAAGCTGTAAATGGAGCGGTAAAGTTCGCACATCTTTGATTTAAGCGACTTCTTAATTCGTCGTCAGTTTCAGCATCTAAACCAAGTGTCAAGCCATCATAACTTAAATAGCAATTATCATTGACATCAACTATTGGACTTATTAAAGTTAATTGAGAACCGCCAGCAGAATTGCCATTTACACCATAATTAACAGCTTTTATTGCAACAAATGCAGAAGTAAAACTAGCAGTTATTGTGCCAGTGGCAGGGCTTACAGGTGTTCCGCTTATTGTGTAGGTAAATTGAGTGTTTGAAATAACATTAATTGTTGCCGTAATATTGTATTCGGTTTGAGAAGCTCCAGCGATGGCAACGGATACTCCTGTTGCTAAATTATGATTAGCGGTGGTTGTTGCCGTTGCAGTGCTTCCACTTCTAGTCAATGTTGTTATGCCTATTGTTTGAGCCGATATTGTTGCACTGGCTTGGGTTTCATATTGTGTGCCATCAGCTTTTTGAATTGTGGTTGTATTAGGAATTGTTGTTGAAGCAGTGCCTGTAAAAACAGCATAACCTTCGGCTTTCACTGGATCTTTTCTAGTAATGCCAAACCAAGAAGCCCATAATTCTAAATACTCATCGGTTGCAGTTTGTGGAAATAGTTGTTTTAAAACTTCTTTGATATTATCGTTATTCTCATCAAAACCAGCCGACATTGATGTAACTGTTGCCATAGCAAGAGAATTTCTAATATTAGGGTCTATTTGCTTTGATGTATCGAGCTGTCCTGCATTTACGGCAAGAATAAAGGCATTCGCAAGTCTTTCTTGAATTTGTGATATTGTTGAGAACTCAATTGCCATTTATAAATTTAAAAAAAGATTATAATATTTACTGTTGACTTGTAATTTATTTATTAACTCTATTTCAACATTAACCTTTGTATCTTGTTTAGTAGCTTTAACATTTATTTTACTAACTATACCATCGTCAATCATCCATTTTAGACCATCCTTTATTGATGTTTCAATCATTGTTAGATTAGATTGAGTTTGTTTGGCTTGTGTTGTATATAACCACAACAAAGAACCTATTTCATAGCCAGCAACACGATTAAAAGCATTTGTAAAGTGTCCTCGCCTTAATGTTGGCTCGCTTACTTTATTGCTTCTTTTTTCGCAAAAAACTGACATATAAAGGGCAGTGTCTAGACTATCGGTTTTAGCAATATCGCCATTCTCAATATCTAGATCCCAATAACCTTTTTTGTGTGTGAGTTTAAAATCTATTGCCATTTTATTTTAAATAAATTAGAATTATAAGATAAAATATTTTGTTAAAAAAGCACTAGAAAAAACTATGATTATAAAAGGTTATATTACAAAAACCGATGGCACTTATGCAACGGTTGTTTCAATGTATAATGAAGTCTATGACGATGTATTATTACTTTATCCTTACGGCTCACAATCAAAAGTTAAGCCCACAGATACAACACTTATTTTATTGTTTGGTTGCAATGGTAGCAAAACAAATTTATTTGGCATACCTTACGAAGTAAATACACAATCAATTCTTGAAGATGGCGATAGCGAATTAAAAAACAGAGTTTCTAAAAATGGTTTTAAAGCAGGCAGTAGCAAAAATACTGTTGTAGGAGATACTGACTGCGACAAATCTTTCAATGCCTTATCTTATAAAGTAAATAATATTAAAGTTGTCGGTAGTCAACAAGCAACAATTAACAATCCTACTGGCGGAACGATAATAGATGCAGAATCAAGAGTTGCGATTTCAAGTATAATTACAGCTTTAAAAAATCACGGATTAATTGCTTAATAAATAATTAAATCATCGGCAAAACTGTTCCCTAAATTGTTTATTTTGCCTACACTAAAAGAACCTTGCTCTACAATATCAAGATTAGTAAATGAACCTTGTAAGCTTTGATGAAATGTAACACCTTGAATCAAAAAAGTTCCCTGCACCTCCATATCATAATCAATTATATCAACAAGAGTATTGGGTTGCCATAATGTATTATTACTAGAATAATAACCAAGTGTCGTGCAAGTATATCTTGAACCCTTTGCCTTTCTAACTTGTATATTCCACTCGGCCAGAGCCTTTAATGATTTGCTTTCGCTTGCAGTATCCATTGTCAATATCTTTCTTCTAGTTGATCTAATTTGTGGATCAACAGCCCTCCCTTTTTGTGAAATACCTGTTTTAGTATGAGTTTTATTATTGCCTTGTGAATATACTTCAACAACATTAAATCTATCTATTGTTGATAATTTTAACCTTGATGTTAAAATGTTTGTGTTTGCGGTGTAATTATTAATTAACATATTTTTAACAACCTCATCATCCTCGCGAATAATATTTAAATTGCCGTTTTTATCCATTTTTAACAATACTTGTAATTTTTTAGCATACTGGTCTAAAAAATTAAAAATAGACTGGTTTAGCTCCGTCTTTATCGTTTCTTTTGCTTCTAAATTTAATATGCCAACTTTATTAATAACCTTTATTGAAAACCCATTATCTTTTAAAACAAGATTAACAAGACTTTCAAAATTTCTTTGATTGTAAGATTTTTGAATAATATCTGAGTCAATAATATCTCCCCCAATATCCCGCCCTGATGCCGTTTTAGATTTTGAACTTGGCGAAGCTTCTTTCTCTATTTCTTCAATAAAGCCAGTTATTATTAATATATTATCGATAAAAACTCTTGCTTTTTGCCCCATAAAAACTTTTGCTTTTTGCCCCTCTTTAATGTCATTGATAAGTTTACTAGATTTATTTTCTTCAACAGTGGTTGTAAATGAAAAAAAAGAGGAGAAATTTTCCATTGCTGAATTAACGGCAATATCTGTAAAACCCTCATATCTAATACCATCAACTTCAAGATAAATATTATTGTTAAACATTTGTTAAAATTTTTATATTGCCTTGAATTTGCGAAGTATCGCCAAAATTGTTTAATAATCTTATTGTTTCTTTTAATTCTAGGGAGCCATATAATTTAAAAATAAGTGTATTTAAGCTAATTGGGTTAATAATATTATAACTAGCAACATTTGGCAAGCTAATTGCTAATTGAGAAAATATATTGGTAGCCTCAATTTTCATTTGCAACAATGTATCTCGCAAAGTTTTATCAATAGTATTTGGTAATTGATTAAATCCATTTTCTAAATCAGCAATAACTTGGTTTAATTCTTGTAAATTATTGTATTCTATGTTAACCGAGGCATCGTAGGCAGTGGCAAGCACAGCAACATTGACAAAATTATTTAATTGATCTTGATTTGTTTTAATGTCTTTTTGAATTTGTGAATTACCCACAATGATTTGATCGCTTTCATTAAAGCCGAATAGTTTTTTAGTTGTATTGAATAAATCTTTTGAGTTTTTAAAAGCAACTCCTAGATTGTCAAAAGAAGTTCGTAAGTTTGAGGCTAGTATTGATGGAGATTGCACTAATTTATTTGCACTATTGACAATTTGGTTTAATGAAGTTGTTAAATCGGCGAAACTATCGCCAGCACCTTGAATTTGTTTGGCAATATTATTTATTTTGTTCGCAGTTTTTTTTAATGTTTTAACTCCTGAATCAAATTTTGCCTTGGCATTTTTTACCGACTTCCAGCCATCATCAAAAGCTTTTTCATTTTTGCCAAGAATGTCTGATTTTAATTGTGCTAAAAAACCTTTGGTAGAAGTTATTTTAGTTGGCAAAATATTTTGAGAAGCTACTTCAAAATTGATTGTGAATTTAGTTATGCCTAGCTCCTTGATACTCTCGGCGAATGTATAGCCAACAACTACAACTTCTAAATCGCCAAAAGAAGGGTGAACTAATGTTCCAACTCCTGCTTGATCTAAGGCTTGAATTAAACCGTCTCTTTCACTATAACTTACATTGTCATCGGTGAAAACATTTAATATAAATTTCTTTTCTAATCCGCCTAGATCCTCAACATATCTTTCTGTTTTGTTAGGGTATTCGTGAGTTTGTGTTTTTCTACCACCAGTCCCACTTGATTCTTGGTAGAAGAAAAAAGCATCTCGAAACTGACCGTCTGGCAATCTTGATGTGTTAAATATTGTCATTTAAAACCCCGCAAAAACTGAATTAACTCCAACTGGCAAGAAATTGTTAGGGCGAGGAGTAAAACCCGCACTAGAACCTTGTGGCAATCCTTTAATATTAACATCTAATTGACCGCCAGCTGTTAATTGTTGTGTTTTATTAATTTGTGCTGGCTGGTTCATTTTTGGTGCCACCATTTCCGACAATTTATCAAGCCCAATAAAATCTAAAACAATAGAAGTATCGGCTTTAAATTCGTTAATCAATCCCATTACCATTTTTAGTTTTTCGGCAACATAATCAAAAGCACTTACTAATTTGTTTTGTAAAAAATCATAAATAATCATTAATTCTTCTTTAAATAAAAACATCACACCAATAGCAAGTTGCAAGCCAAGTATCCAAGGGTTCATTGCAAATACCATTGCTATTGCCTTACCAAACAATACAAAACCTGTGGTGGCTAATCCTAAAACACCAGCAAGAGAACCTAAAATTAATAATGCTGGCGATAATGTGGCAGTTATTAAAATTGCATAAGTAATAAATTTTTGTGCTTGAGGTGATAAAGCTTTAAATTTATCTGTAAGTGTTGCAATAACATCGGTGATTTTTGTGATATTGTTTGATAAATTAATTGATTTTGCCATTTCCGTTCCTAACTCGCCAAATGCAATATTAACAGAATCAATTAAAGTGCTTGCAAGTCCACTTAAAGTTTCAGACATTTTTTCAGCTCCATTCTCAAACAATCCGCCTTTTTGTGTGGCTTTTTCCATAGCTTTTGCAACTATATCAAAACTTAATTCACCTTTTTCTTTCATTGCCATTATTTGTGCCGTTGTTTTGCCTGTGGAATCTGTTAATAGTTTCATTAAAGGCACACTATTATTAACGAATTGATTAAAGTCTTGACCTAATAATCTTGTTGTTGCCGCGGTTTGTGAAAATGCCAATGCCATTCCGCTCATGTCTCCGCCAGATATTGAAGCAATATCGCCTAGAACTTTAATAGTCTTCATCGCTTCTTCGAATTGCATCCCACCAGTAGACATTAACATATTTAAAGATTTACTAATATCGGCAATTTGGAATGGTGTTTTAGCGGCATATTTAGTAACTTCTTGAAAAGCTAATCCTCCTTTTTCGACACTACCTGTCAATACATTCATTCTTATTCTTAACATCTCGAATTCTGCGGCACTTTTAAAAGCCTTTGTCGCTACTAATCCCATTGCTACCGATAATGGAGCGAGTGTCATGCCAGCATTACTAAATGATTGACTGGTTCTTTTTATAGTATCGCTTAAATTACTAAATGATGTTGACATCTGCCCTGCAATAGAATAAACCTTATTTTTGGTAGCTTCTAGGTTTGATTGTATCTTTTTTAATTGAGGGCTTATGTTATCAACTAGGTCGTAGATATATGATACTTTAAACATTTTTTTCTAGTTGTTTGTTAATTTTTTCGGCTTCTTTTTGAAGTCTTAATATTTTTGTTATTGGCTGTAATTCAAGCCATTCAAAACTAGCCGAGCCTTTATAAAAATATCCAATATTACAAATTATTGATTCAATCGAAACTTTGTTGTGGGTAAAGCCCCCTATTTTAAGGTCTTCATCCACGAAACAATAAAAAAAACCTCTAAATATTTAGCAAGCAACTCCTCAAAATCTTCTTCGTTAATTTTTTCAATATCAAGATTATTAAGGGGCTGTTTCATTTCTTCATCTTTAAAAGCAACATTTAGCAATAAATTTGCAAACGATTTAAAATAGCTAACAATGTCAAAGTTAGGGCTCGCATATAAAATTGCTTTAATAGCCTTAGCATCTAAACCATTTTCATTTTCTATTTGTTCACTTGCTTGTTGTTTTGACAAAGATTGTGTCATACCAAAAATGGCTTCTATAAACTTCTTTTTTAGCAATAAGGTTTTATCTTTGTCTTTATAAGATGGTGCAGACAAATAGATTTTATCTAAATCAATAAAGCAATTTTTCTCACCATCTTTAATTTGGACTTTGATAGAATTTTGAAAATCAAAAATAATTTTATCTTTCATAACTAAATTGCAGGGTTACCTTTAAAAACATACTCAACGATTTCTAAATCCTCCGTTAATGGATCTTTTTCCATTGCACAGTTTGAAAAATTTTGATTTCTAAATGAAATTACATTGTTGTCGCCATTATTATAAAAACTTTGAAATAATGCTTTATTTTCATCGGTTGCTCTTACTGGCACAATAACCATACCAATATTAGTTGAAACATCGCTAGTAATTATTATTGAGCCATTAACTTGAGGATGAAAATTTCTTGTAATAGAGCCAGCTTCGATTTTAACTTTACCTTCGTAACTTACTGTCTTTCCGTTGATATTTAAATCACCTTGTTTTTGTATTGCCATAAATTTATTTATTCAAATGTTGGAGTAAAATTAACTATGAATTCTCTTACCTGAGTTATAATATTAGCGATTGATTCTGCTGTAATTTTGCCATCAACCAAAGTAATAACCACTGATTGATCTAGGGCATCAACAAAAGCTTTTAATTCGCTATCACCAGCTCTTAACAATACATAATTATTATTATTAGTTTTATAACCCGATAATGCACCATAATATTTTTTCATAAGATTAATAAAACCTTCTTTATTAATCATAGCACGACCAGCTATTAATTCGCCAGTTGTTAACCGTCTTCCAATTAAATCAGCTTTTAAATTGTTAAATACATATTCTCTAATAATAGTTAAGGTATCAAAATAATTGAGATATTTAAAAGTTTTATCAACTTGACCTTGTGCATCAGTTTTATAAGTGGTCATTGCTTCGTTAATAATGATACTTGTATTAGATGGGTTATTTCTTAATAAAGTTAAACCACTATTTGCAAGCTCATCAGCCTCAACATCGCTAAAATCATTGCCACTTTCAATTATAGGTAAGTTATAAATAGGAGTTCCAGCATAAGGAACACCAGCATAATAATTACCACCAACTGTTTCACCGTTGGTTGCGAAACTTGAAACATTAGCACCAACTGACAATCTTAATTCTCTAATACCAGCAAAGATTGATGCAATAACAAGTGGGCTTTCAAAAATAGCTCCACCTTTTAATTTTGTAGCAGAGATTAGTTTATTAGCAATGCCACAAAGTGTTTTTTGGTTTAATGCATCTACAAAAGTGTTTAGATTAGCATAGGTATCTAATTTACAAAATAAACCAACTCCATCAAGAATTTTATTATCTACATTAAATCTTGCTTCGGTAAATGTTGATAATGTAGAAGTGCCCCACTCGGCAGGATAAACGATAGTTGTAAATCTTTTATCTACAATTGGATCGAATAACGAAGTTAAAACTGGGTTTGTTGCACCACTTGACATTACAGTTATTGTTGTGGTTATCCCAGCAATAGAGCCATCAACACCAAGAGATATTGTATTGCCTTGTGTGCCATCATTTACAGCAGTTAATGCAACTGAACCAGTAGTATTTACAGAGGTTACTGGTGAATAAGCATTAGCAGTAATTGCAGTCTCTAATTTACCACCAATTACAGTCGCAGTATCACCGATAGCAACAGCAATTTCGTATTTACCATTTATTTTTGAATCAATGTAAATAGTTAATGTGCCAGCTTCGGTAGAAGTGCCTGAAAAAGCAATTGAGCCAGTTGAGGCGACACCAGAAGCATTATCGGTTAAACCAATCGCAGAAACTTTTGGCTTAATTTTAGAAACCGATAAAGTATCAATTAAAGATCTGCCAGCTTTTGCAATTTGTGATTTTGCACCGAATAAATCGTTAAATTCTTTTTTGCTTAAAATATTTTCTTTAAGCTCACCACTAGAAGCAGTACCACTTATCATACAACCTACTAAAAGAATTGAGCGATCGCCTGCATCTTTTGCGGTTAATGCTGATTTAATATTAGATGTTCCTCTTGGAAATGATTGTCCCATTATTTACCTTTTTTTTGAGTTGATATAACTTGATCGACAACCTCGATACAGTTATCAATATTAGAATCTTTTAATCTATTTCGCCAAAATAAATCTGTTGGCACTCCAGCCTCATCATTAATTTCAATGATTGCACCTTGTAGCAATTGTCCTTGTGGAGTTCTTAAATTTTGGTTTAATTTTATTTGCATAACAAAATAATTTTTAATATGTTTATATTGTTGATTTTTGTCAATTTTTTGCAAGTCAAAAAACTATGATTTTAGATTTTAACGAGTGTTTAGATCATAATCTAAACCTTGCTCCTCAAATAAACCCTCAACCCTTTGCAGTGGAACTCCCAAATCATAATCGTTAGTATCGCTAACTTGAATAAACCCTTGAACTACAAAATCAAACCTATGTGTATAAGTAGCGGTTATATAATCATCAGCTTCATCGCCTACATATTGGCAGGGTTGCATCTCTTCATCGCTTAAATCACTTTCAAAAATATAATTTGCTAGGGCTTTTAATATTGGTTTTAAATAGCCTTTGGCATTATCGGCAATGTCGCCACCAAGAATTGATGTTGTTGCAGGTATAACTATATAAATGCTAAAACTTTGCTGTGCCGAGTTCCAATAGTCTTCATTTGTTCTTTTTGCAGTCGATGAATCACCGACAACCGTATCATTTCTATAAGCTTGGTTTTGCCCCATAACAACATAAAGCCATGTTTCCAAAACTCCACCCTGCCCTGCTGTATAAAACTCTTGTATTCTTTGTGGTGTTGCAGAATTTGCTATCCTTGTTGCTGTGCTTACTTTTATTTCGCCTTGTGCTGGTGATTGCATCGTGCCAGTTGTTGTGTAGCTAAACGAGATATCTGTTAATTTAGTTATTTGTTTATAGCCATTATATCCCTCATAATCGTCAAGCAATAAATATCCACCATTTACATTGGCAGGGTTGCCACTTACTTTAAAGGTAAAAATTAATTTACTTGGCACACTTACTAATTCCCAACTTCCGTTGAAACCAACTGCTCCAGATATTTCAATTTTAATTGGCAAAATTTGTGGAGAAAATAAAGACGGATCACTTAATTTATGATCTGTTAAAGCTGTTGCGGTGGCAATACCATTAGAAAAAGTTATTGTGCTTAATGCAATAGGTTCTTTTGCACCCTTGATGGTTACATAATTACCAGTTAATAAATTATGATTTGTCGCTGTCGTACAAGTTATTGTCGAGCTTACCCTTGTCAAGGAAGAAGCATTAATAATGGTTGAAAAATCATTAGTATATTTTGGCAAAATATCTTTTAATCTATTAACGACTTTAATACCTTTCATTTTTTACCCCCCAACACTTGTTTTAATTTAATATCTATATTTCTTTTAATCTTATCTTTATTTTTCATAACAATTCTTTTAAATGGCTCTCTTGCTTCCATTTTGGCTGTTCCTTCTTCTAAAAATTTTGCATACTCTGGTGCATTTTCGTTAGCTCCAAATTCTAATTGTCTGTTGCCACGAACGGCAAAATCAACTGATTTTCTAAATTTACCCGTAATGATTGCTGGTGTTTCGTTGGGTGCTGATGCTGTGTGTAATTTAGGTTTTTTTAATTTACCGCCACCAATTCCTTTGTATACTTTGTAGCCTCTACCACTTTTTAGTTGTTTCATATCTTTATTTAAATCGGCAACTAATTCTTTACCTGATGTATAAAAGCCTTGGCGAATTGCTTTTGTTAATTCTACTGGCAATTCGTAAAGAAATTTTAATGTTTTTTGGTTTTGTGAACCATCTTTTACTTTTATCATCGTTGATTGGCATTTATTGTTTTATCGCCTTTCTCAATACTTCTCAATCTAATAATTTTATCGTCAATATCAATATTATCTGTATTTACAATCTTGTAATAGATATTTTGATACTCAATCCATAATTGCTTATCCAAAGGTATTGATGAGCTGTAACGAACATAAAAATCAGTATTTACACCTTTTTCGATATTTACTCCGTCTATAAATTCTCCTGCCGTATTTGTTTTTACCATCGCCCAAACCGTTGCTATTGTTGTAAAGCCAACTGTTGCCAAACTATTGGGTGCATTGTTTGGAATGATCGCAGTTGTTAAAATTTTAATTCTTTTATCAAAATCGCTAGTGCAAATCTTTTTTGTATTTTTCTTTATTGATTGGCATTTCATAAAAAGAATTTTTGCGAAATAATATAGGGGAAGAATAAAGACTTAAAAAGAGAATTATTCTCAACAACACAATCGCCAGCATTTTCATATAGATAAGAACAAACACTTAAACAAGCTTGCTTTATTGCTTCTGGTCTATTGGGATAATCAGCTTTAAATGTAATTATAACCGCTTGCTTTCTTTCGTAGGTTGTTGGAAATGTTTTATCGTTATTAATATAGATTGACGAATAATCTGCATCATTAGTAAAATAATAATCGGCTGAACTTAATGTTTGTAAGGCATTATTAACATCGTAATATTGAATTGAAGTAATTGATTTTAATTTGCTTCTTTTTACTTCTATACCGTTGCATTGTGGGAATGTGTCAAGATATAACTTAAATTCTTTTTCAACAAATTCTCTACCAGTTATATTCTCACCAATTTGACGAGACACTTTAATAAATGGAGTTAAAATACTATCAAAATCATTTCCATCAATTCGCAAAAATGTTTTTATTTCAGCAAGTGTCAAAACTTCGGTTGTGGCATCAGTTACTAAAATTATGGATGACATACTATTTGCAATATTCTTTGGGCTGATTCATTGGAACTTGAAACTAATCTAACAAAATTAAAAGGGTTATCGTAATTGCTTTCAATTTCAATAAATTTGTTAGCAGTTACCTTAATTTCTTTTGCAATTCCAGAGGTTGAGCCGTATAATTGATAAAAATTAACACCGTCAATAGAGCCTTCAATAGTTAATTTAGTTCCAGTAAAAGCACTTGGCATTAATATACCAACTAAATGAGTTCCGCCAAGTTCATATGATGATGATGTAGCTGTACTAATCGGTATTGTAATAGTTGCAAATTCTCTTCTGTTTTGAAATTTACTCGACATTTTTATTTACCTCTTTTTTTTTGATTGATTTTATCCCTTTGTTTTTTAAATTATCAATAGCTTTATTTTCGTATTCTTTAATCGCTTTTTCTTCTAATTCTTCTAAATTATTATTTATTTTAATTCCCCAATTCTCTTTAATAAAAACTTGAGCCAATTCTTCATAAATATTATAAATATTACCTTCTAAATATTCAAAACATTCGTTCCCTAATTCATTTTTTGAAGCTATGATATTTTTTAAAACTTTGATTTCCATATTAAATAACTTAATTAATAAAAAGAGGGGTTTTTACACCCCTCTAATTAATTTATGCAACTGGTAAGTGTTTTGCATCACCTAAAATTACAGATGCCCCAGCAGTTAAGCCAGTAGTTACAGAGGTTGAAACCAAAGATAGTTTAACATATCTTTTAGTTCCAATGTAACCAATTCTTGAACGAGATTGAGCAGTTAAAATTGCGGCATCAGCCTCAAGTCCAACCAAATCATCATCGTCAACTGAGCCACTATAAGAACCCGAAGTATCAGATTCTTGAATAAGTGGGGTTACAGTTCCATCGGTTCTTGCACCAGTAATAACTTCAAATGTTACTGATTCATAACCTTGGGTATCAATTTCTACACCAGCAGTTGTGGTGTTTGTTGAAATTGATGCGATATTCAGAGCATTTAGAATCTTAATATCATTTTTTAGGTCTCTACTAGCCATAAAATATTCTCCTTTTTAAATTAATTATTATGTTGAAACTTTAAGTTTTCTTAAACCCTCTGGCAAGACAACTTGTCCACCAGTTCTTTTATATACAATAAAGCGTCTTTTGCCATTTATAGCTTGAGTGTATGGATCTTCTATAAATTCAATAGATTGATTATCGGCGATATAATAACATTTACGATAATCGCCAAGAATTATTGGATAAGTTCCAGCACCAACATCAGGCATATCGTTAGCTAAGAAATAAGGTAAGCCAGCAACAGTGTTAGGCATATCAGTGCTTCCAAGGCTAGGGACAAACAAATATTGTCCGTAGGTATCTTTTAAAGTTCTGATGTTTCCGTGTAAAGTTTTTCTGTTAAACATCCAAGCAAGATTGTATCCAGTTGGGATAAATCCTTGAATTGTATAAAGAGAATCCGCAGTTAATGCTGAAGCACTTCCTGTTACAGTTTCACCAACTGACGAGTTAGTTAAAAGACCTTCTGGTTTATTAACACCATTTCCCAAAATAAAAGCTTGACCTTCTAATCTAGCAAAATCTTCTGAAATATCAGAAGTAATTTGTGTCTTCATATCAAAAACAGAATCTCTGAGCATTTCAAGAGATATATCGGTATAGACCATCATCTTTTCTGCTTTGATTGTATCCTCGCCGTAAGTTGAATTAGATTGAGTAGCTGTTTGAGCTTCACCAACCCAACCGCCAGATACTAAACCAGTTCTTTTAGGAATTACAATTTCTTTTGCAGTTGTTGCAATAATGCGAGCTACCGAACGAACAGGAGAAACCTCAGTAATTTTTTTAATGATTTCGTTAATATATTCAGCAGGAGCTAAATAACCACCGTGTTCATTATTTCTTACTTGAAGATATTTTTGTTCTTCCGTTACTTTGATTCCAAAATTACCTTTTAACAAAAAGCTTTCAAAAGCTTTCAATTCTTGAGTTTTAGCTTGTTTTTCTTCGCCACCTAAATTTCTTTTAAGATCGGCTTCTAAAGAATTATAAAGATTTTCAAGCTCTTCAATCTTTTTAGATTTTTCGCTGATTTCTTTAAATTTAGCTTGATTTTTTGCTTCTTGCACATCAAGTAAAGAGTTAATTTTAGCTTCTTGCTCAGGAGATAGTTTTCTAGTCTCATCTCTTAATGCATTTAGAGCCTCCATGTGTTTTTGTTCAAAATCTGACATATTGTTTTATTTTAAATTTTTAATGAAATTGTTTAAATCTGTGATGATTTTTTGTTTTACATCAGCATCTCGCTGATTATCTTCGCCAGCATCTCGCTGGTTTGAGAATTCTTTTATTTTACTTATAACTGTTTTAGCCTCGGTGATTGAGAAACCGTGAGATTTAAGTGTTTGCTCGATGTCCCTTTCAGTGTCAAAAGATTTAATAAGAGGACTAGTTATTGAATTATCATTAAACTCGTCAGCCATTCTTTTATATAATTGATTTACAACTGGTTTAATGCGATTTTTATCTGCATCAGTTATATCAACACCTCCTCTTGCACCATTTAGTATCCCTGCTATTGAAAAAATAGCTTTTGGTATAATGTGAGGTTCGCCATTGATTATATCGGCAAACAATAATTTGTATGAACCAAATAAATTTGCATTTTGTCCATCAAAATACATAAAATATTTACGATAATCTTGATTTGGTGCTTCGATTGAGTTTGTATACTCTTTAATTCTTTGCTCTGCTTGTGTGCTATCCCAGCTTCTATCTCTTGGTGCTAGTGGAAGTTTAGTAGTGCCAGCAAATGATTTAAAACCACTTACTAAGGCTTGTGAGTTCATAGCCTTGGTAACTAACGACACTTCTACTAATTCAATTTCTTTTAATAATCTAACCCCATCTTTTGCCATATCAAAATTTTTGGTAAAGAAGCCAATTGACATTTCTTTAATTGAGCCTATTTTCATTTGTGGAATAATTCGCCCAGAAACCAAAGTGTCGTCTTTTGGCAATTTGCCTTTAATAAATAGTCCTTTATCATCTTCATATAATTGCACCGATACCCCAACAGGTTCACTCATTTGATGTTGCCACAAAATATTAACTTGTGAATTTTTAGCCAAAGAATTAGCAAAAGCACCACGAATTACAACATCATCTCCATGATCTATGTTATTAAAAGTCGATGCATAGCCTTCAAATGTAAAAATATTATTTTCTTCGGCTGTTGCCTTGACTTGGAATGGAAATGATTTCGTTTCTTTCGTTTCTTTCACAATTAAAAAAATTGATTTATATTGACTAACAAATTATAGTATTTAAGATAATTTATTATTATAAATTATCTTAATCAATAGAAAAAACTATGAATAACACAAAAGAAATTAACTTAAATATTAAATTTAACCGATCTTATATTTTTTTTAAATGGATTTTGCAAAAATATAAAACACAACTGCCTTACAATGGCGAGATTAAACAATTCGCAATAACAAATAATTATTGCCCTAAAATCTGCGACCAGTGGAGAAATTATGGAGTTGGTTATAGAGTTTGGAATTTATTACACAAAGATCTAATAATTAGTTTTTTGATAGGTAAAATAGATAATCTAGATTTATATGAGCTAGAAAGGGAGTTTTTAGAATTAAAGCAAGAAAAATAATTTACTTATCTTTATATTTTTCCCAAATATTAGTAGACCAAGTTCTGCCTGCATCACCACCCCATAAATCCCAAGCGATTCTCCAAGTGGTGGGTTCGCCATCCCTGAATTCATAATGAGTTGAGCGGTAATTACCATGCCTAGAAAAAAAAGAATACATTCTTTTAACTGTTGATAATGTTAAATTTTCTCTATTTTTTAATTGATTTGCTCTTGCTACTCCAACAGCCGTTCCGCCTCTTCCGTATTTTTGCCTCCATTCTAATGCTCTTTCGCCTACTTTTGCCATTTCTTCGGTTGGCTTAAATGTTTCACTTGCTTTTGCTTCAAACGATTTTTTACCAAACTTATTAGAATAATCTGCGATACATCGACAGTTAATTGACTCCTCGGCTGGCAAGTTAGGATCTCTTGGGAATTTTGCAACACTACCGCCAATTAAAAAATTATCATCAACATTTACTTGTTGAAAATCAGCTTGTGCATGTGTTATTCTAGTTCTTTTATCAAGTAAAGCTACCCAAGTTTTAAGCACTTCAATTGGCTTGCCGTCAATTTCTAATTGCGATTCATTAATAAGTTCACCTTCTTCTTGCCTAGTCCAGCTTTCAGTCAAGCCAACAACTTGTGAGGCTATTAATTCGCTTCTTGCTTCGCTTTTATCAAGTAAATTAATTTTAATATTTCTTGCAATAATGATCCACTCTGGCAATGCTTTTTGATTGTCAAATTTTAATTCTTCTTGCCTTATTGCTAAATCAATTTCTTTCGCATTCGTTTCAGCTATATATTTTGCTTGCCTTTCACTTTCGTTGGCAACAAAGAAAGTAGCTGAATCTTGGAATTGTGTATTAACCTCTTTTAACTTGTCTTTTACTTTTGGATCTGTGATCTCTTTTATTTCGAAATCAATGCCAAAATTTAATCCTTTTTGTTGCAAGTCTTCTCGTAAAGAAAAACCAAATTCTTTTATTGTTTTTCGCATCATATCCCTAATTTCTTTTAGGAACTCTGGATAATAATTATTCGCCAACTCATTAGAATTGATATTGCCATTTTTACGATAAATACTTTCTGCATCATTTGCCATATTTTTAAATATGGCTTTAATTTTAGGTATTGCATTAGCTTCTAATTTTCTTTTGCGAACATCAATTTCCATAAAACTCTTTTGCTTTTAATTGGATATACTCATCAGTATAAAATTTTCCACCATCTTGCTTTTGTTGATCTTTCATTATCTTAATAAATTCGCTTTTAGCCATAGGTTCGTCTCTATTATCCTCTGTATTTATATCTTGACCGACTGGCACTTGATTTGCTGGCTTGTATATTACATCGCCACCACTTATTGCTTCGTATCCAATCATCGCTCTTATCTCATTGTCGCTTAAAATCCCTATTTTACTTGCCAAAATAGCATTCTCAAATTTTCTTGCTTCCAAAGACTCAATTGCCGATTCGTCAAAATAATATTCCAACTCTTCCGTTCCAGTATATCTTGTTAATAATTTAGTCGATAAAAAATTTAATATTCTTTTTAGAATTGGCAAAACCGCATTATCGTAATAAGTATATTTAGCCGCATCCAAGTTAGAAAATGTCATATTCTGCGAACTAATCATTGGTAGCGGTATTTTTAAAGCATTATATATGGCTTCACTGACTGATTGTTTAAGCCTTGGGAAGTCCATATCTTTCATTGATTCCGATAATTGCTTCCAATCAAAATCGCCTCCTAAAAAAGCTAATTCACCAGCATTTTTTGCACCTGATAACTTTTCTTTCATTAGTTGCTTCAATCTATCAATTTGTTCTGGTTGCAGTTCATTCGTGCCTTTGTAAGTAATCATTCCACTTGGTCTTGCACCATTTTTAAGCAAAGAATAATTATGGATCGAGGCTGAAACAAATTGGGAGATTTCCAGTTGACAACCTACAAAAGCACTACAACCAACTAAATTTGTTGATGAGAATTTAGGGTTAAAAGACCGTAGATGTATTAGTTCATTTTTTTTTGCATCAATAAATCTTTTTTTGCCATCTCTTGTATATGTTATAGAGTTAATGGCAGTTGACAAGGTGTATTCCCCCATATAACCATCATTACCAGCCAAAATTGTTATATCTGTTGGTTTAATATTATTTATTTCAATTGGCTGAGATTCGCCGATTATGTTAATATAAGCATTGCCAGTTAATAAATAATAACTTGCGATCTCTTTAATAAATAACTGGGAATCAGTAAAGGGGTTAGGGTTTTTTAAAATATCAAGGGCTTTATGTTTATATATAAAGTCGCCAGTTTTTTTGTTTTTTAAAACAATATCAATAGAGCTTATTGAATCCGCGATTAAATTAGTTGCCGTAAAGACAGGACAAGCATCATAAAAATAATTAATAAATGCACTAGAATTACTGTTTGAGCTATATTCTTGTTTGAGAAAGTTAAATGCAAACCAATCTTGCATTCCGTAGCTTTTTTTTTCTTGTTTTTTTTTAAAGAATAACATTTTGATAAAAATTTTTTTAAATAAAAATTAGTTTTTTTAATTAAAAAGTCATTAGAAAAAACTATGAATAAGATTAAAAAGCATAAAATTCTTTTTTTGAAAATAATGCAATTTTACAAGCATCAATTAAAGTGTCAACAAAATCATCATGTGCAGATTGATTAAATGAAAGCAACTCTTCAATTATATCGTTAAAATTCTCAATAGTGTTATTCATAATAACATTAGGTGAAGTAGAATTTAAGCAAGGGATTATATTGTTTGCTCGCATAACTTTATCACCATCTCTTGGCAAAGTTTGTTTAATCATCTGCTCGCTTGGCACTGGCAAGCCATCCTTTCGATATTGTTGTAATAAATAAGTTCCGTGAGCTTTATCCTCAATCCATATATAACGAAAGCCATATTGTATTTTTGGCATTATCCAAGGTCTAATCCAATTATCAATTTCAACCGAATTAATTTTTTTTCTTTTTACATCTATTAAATAAAGCTTTTTTTCTAATACTCCCCAATAACTAAAACAAGTAAAATCATTATGTTGTTTATCTTTATAAGCCAAGTCGGCAGTCATAAAAGTATAATCATATTTGTTAGGCAAATTGCTAGTGAAAATAAAGCAATCTCTTTTAAATAAAGCACCGCTTGATAAAATAGGGGTTTGTTGATATTGCGATAAAAACATAAACTCATTTTTTTGCAACTCTTCCAACCTATCAACTGTGTATTGTGATGGCAATTGGCAAACTCCATTATCTACAAGTGGCAATTTAAGTAAGCTAAATTTATACTTATCTAATAAAAAGCCCGAGATGTCTTCAAGATGCAACCTTTGTTGTATATTAATAATTGGCACATTGCTATCATTAAGTCTACTTAATAAGGTCTCTTCAAAATATGTTTTAACTTTATTTCGGCGAACCTGCGAGTAAATGTCGGAGGGTTTATTCGAATCATCTATAATTAAACAGCCTGAAAACTCTTTTGCTCCCCTAAGGCCACAACCGAAGCCTGTAATCTGCCCACCAATAGATGAAAACAACACAACTCCACCATCGGCGGTTGTTATTTTTCTACTTGAAAAAGTAGGCTTGCCAGTCTCTTCTTGTATATAAGATTGCCAAAACTCATCAATAGGTTGAACTTCTTGTGCCTCTTCTTTTATACCATTATCATACATAGCTAAATAAACTGGGTTTGTTAGAATATTAGCTAAATCTCTTGATATATCGTTTAGTAATGCTTGCGAATAACTAGTATAAATAAAATTAGCCTTGGGGTTTGTGGCCAGTGTATAGGCTATAAAATATCTAGCAACTGTTGTTTTGGCAGATCTAGGGCAGATATTGATATTTAATCTTTTATGTTTTAAATCATAGACATCTTGGAAGGCTTGCAATAATTTAGGGTGCAACGGTTCTTTTATAAATTTTCTAGTTTCAATCAATCGAAACATATACAAAAACCAAGTTTCAAAGCCTTTTTTATGTAGTAGCTGACCGAAATATTGAGGGTTTTTAATCTGCATCTTCTATAATTTTATTTATATGCTGTTCGTATTCTTCTTTTTCTTCTTTTTCAATATAAACAACTTTTGATTGTATCTGTCCTGAGTGTTCGGTTTCTGTTTTTAAACTAAACTCATCTTTGCATTTTCTTTCTAGCCAAAATTTAATACTAGTCATATCACCATTGTCAATAGCTTCAACCAGCTTTATTTTAGCTTTTATATCAACTCTTTTTTTTAACTCCTCTTTTCTGACGGAAAAAGAGGGATTCTTTTTTATGTAGTCGTAAAGTGTATCCCTAGAAATTTTTGCAAAAATACAAGCTTGCTCATCAGTAAAGGCATTCATAAAAGCTTGTTCTAATTTAGCAACAACATCCAGTGCCATTACGGTTGGTCTCCCAAGTTTTTTATGTTCTGATTTTGGTTTCTTTTTAGTCATATTATTTAAGATTTATTGCTTTATGAACTTGAATAGATAATCTAAAATTATATTGATAACATAGTTCCAAACATAATTCTAACGATTGAGTTATGTTATTATTAATTTCTACTGGTTGCACCCATATCAACTTATCTTGTAGATTATATAAATTAATTAAATTAAGTAAATTATTGCAATCATTTTCATTTAAAATAGGGAATTTAATTTCATTACATCTTTTTAATGTATCAGGACTAATAACCTGCTTTCCTGCCATATTAATTTTTGGTGAACCAGTCAGCCAGCATCTATCATCTATATCGGCTTGTTGAGTGCAGGAAGTTTCTATTTGCACATTAAAATTATTATCAATTAATAAATTAGTAAATTCTTTTAAATTATGAATTAAAGGCTCTCCGCCAGTTATAACTATATGTTTTATTTCTTTTTTTTTAGCTTCGTTTAATAAATCAATTTTCTTTTAACTTCATTGCCCTTGCATGACCGCTTAAAATAGTTCCATCTTGATTAATGTTAATTGGTTGCATAAAACCAATTGAGTTAATAGAATTTTCAAGATCTTTCATTCCCTTTTCAGTAAATTGCCGAGGGTTTTTTGGATGTGGTTTTAAATCAGCTAATTTTCTTTTTTCAATTTTCCAAGTTATTCTTTTTTGCATAAATATTGATTTAGTTGTTCACTAATAATAACTAACTTTTTTTTAATGTCAACTTTTTTTTTAGCTTTAAAAAATGCGATCTTGCCACCGAGCCGATCCCCTATTTTAAAGGATCTTGTCTTTTTTTGTATTATTTTGAAAATAATTGAAAATAATTGAAAAAAGCACTTGACATTTAATTTTTTTACTTTAAAATATATCATAACAAAACAATTTTTTGTTTTGTCAACCCCTTTTAATTAAATAAAAAACTATATGAAAAAAGAAAATACAATCAAACTAGATCCCGCCTTCATTAATCAAAAAGAGTTCACCGACACAACAACATTTGATAATATAGAAGTAGAGAAATATACCGACAGGCTTGAATTTATTTTTGTTGATAAATCTAATGAAAAATATAAAGAATTTTTAAGATATAAAATTGGAAAGCAGGAGATATTTTTTAGAGGACAAATTCTAAAAATAGAGGATTTTTTAGAACACCAAAAACTTATTAATCAAGCACTTGATTACATAACAGTTTATAATAAAACAATTGAAAATAATTAAAAAAACCTCTTGACATTTAAAAAAATATCAATTAAAATATTGTTATCAAGGCAAAACTTGATAACAATTTAAAATTAAATAAAAACTATATGAATAAAGAAAATCTCCAAAATCTAAAAAAATATTTAGAAAGCAACATTGCTAGTTATCTAAAAATCAGCCAAGATATACAAAATTTAAACTGTTTAAACAATAAAGATTATCTTAGGTATTTTGATAAAGAAGACACGGTCAACTTCCCCATTTATATTGCTTCTCACATAAGAAACGATCTAATTTCTTTAATTGAAAAATTAAAAAAACAACTGGCAGAAATTAATGAAGCTATTTTTAGCATTGATTGTAAAGAATTAGAAAAAGAATTTAATAAATAACAATAAATTATATGCAAACTTTTATTTTAAAAAGAACTAAAAAAACTATTGGCGATGCAGGAGACATTTTTGAACAAAACGGTTTTGAAAGAAAGCATT
>Ga0247831_1003565_pt1 | contig 22422 bp, 25 predicted proteins | sample LaCruzMarch2015__9_FD_192406 | JGI IMG/M metagenome (GOLD analysis project Ga0247831, IMG submission 192406) | Freshwater microbial communities from meromictic Lake La Cruz, Castile-La Mancha, Spain - LaCruzMarch2015_1m | ecosystem: Environmental > Aquatic > Freshwater > Lake | place: Spain...
TGTCCCCCGTCAGCACCTATGGCGCAGATTTGAGGTTGTGATTTAAGGAGGGTTTTGGCCTCGTCGCAGAGACGAAGGAACGAAGATGACCTCTAAATCCACGACTGCCAAAAAGCCTGCGGAGCAGGTGATCAAGGACATCCGCCGTGCGACGCGTCGGCACTTTTCGGCCGAGGACAAGATCCGGATCGTGCTGGATGGACTGCGCGGCGAGGACAGCATCGCTGAGCTGTGCCGCAAGGAAGGCATCGCTCAGAGCCTCTATTACACCTGGTCCAAGGAGTTCATGGAGGCTGGCAAGAAGCGACTGGCGGGCGACACGGCGCGCGCCGCGAGCAGCGAAGACGTCAAGGGCCTGCGCCAGGAGGCTGCCGCGCTCAAGGAGGTCGTGGCTGACCTGATGCTGGAAAACCGGCTGCTCAAAAAAAGCATGATCGCGGATGGGGGCAACGAAGAATGAGGTATCCCGCATCCGAAAAGCTCGAGATCATCGGGATCGTCGAGCAGTCGCACTTGCCGGCAAAGCGCACCCTCGACCACCTCGGCATCGCGCGTCGAACCTTCTACCGCTGGTATGACCGCTACCGCGAAGGCGGGCCGGAGGCGCTGCAGGATCGGCCTTCGGCGCCAGGCCGGGTGTGGAACCGCATCCCCGCCGAGATCCATGAGCAGATCATCGAGCTGGCGTTGGAGCAGTCCGAGTTGAGCCCGCGGGAACTGGCGGTGCGGTTCACCGACGAGAAGCGCTACTTCGTTTCCGAAGCCAGTGTTTACAGGCTTCTCAAGGCCCACGACCTGATTACCAGCCCGGCCTTCGTAGTGATTAAGGCCGCGGACCGCTTCCACACTCCGACCACCCGGCCCAACCAGATGTGGCAGACCGACTTTACCTACTTCAAGATCATCGGCTGGGGCTGGATGTATCTGTCGACCGTGCTCGACGACTACTCGCGCTACATCATCGCCTGGAAGCTGTGCAGCACCATGCGGGCCGAGGACGTCACCGACACGCTGGAACTGGCCCTCACCGCCTCAGGCTGTGACCAGGCCCACGTGCACCACAAGCCGCGCCTGCTCAGCGACAATGGCCCCAGCTACATTGCCGGCGAACTGGCGGAGTGGATCGACACCCAGGGCATGAGCCACGTCCGCGGCGCTCCGATGCATCCCCAGACCCAGGGCAAGATCGAGCGCTGGCACCAGACCCTCAAGAACCGCATCCTGCTCGAAAACTACTTCCTGCCCGGCGACCTCGAATGCCAGATCGAGGCCTTCGTCGAGCACTACAACCATCGGCGCTACCACGAGAGCCTCGATAACGTCACACCGGCCGACGCCTACTTCGGCAGGGCCGAAGCCATCATCAAACAGCGCGAAAGGATCAAACGCCAAACCATCGAACATCGACGCTTGCAGCACCGAGAGATCGCCGCATAACATCAACCACCGGACGAGCCCGAAACTCCGCTGATCGGACCCGCAATCTGAGCCAAATCATCTGACGACGGACATGAAGTAAGTTCAGCGCCGAGACGCTGATAGTGCTTCTCGAACTGCGTGATGACAGTCCTGAACGACGCGAGTGTGGTGCTGCGGCGCACGTTCAAGGCGAACTTCAGGATCGCCCCATTGTCCATGCCGATGAGCGGTGAGATCGGGCAGAAGTTGTTCCAGTTCACGATATACTCGATGCTGGGTGGTCCCTCGAGTTTCAACTGTCCAACCAAGCAGAGAGCATCGTTTTCGAGATAGACGAAGTAACTGATCTGCCTGCCGGCCGCCTCGATGGTTCGGGCGGCGACGACCATCGTCGCTGTCGCTTTATGCTGCTGCGCCGGACGGCCGATCGCCTTCATTAGGGCGACGAGGTCAGCGGGCTCGTATGCCTGGATGATGTCGAAGTCATGCACGGCGCTAGGCTCCCGTTCCGTTGGAGATGGTAGCCAATGAAACGGATAAATCCGTTTCCCAGATGCTCAGCACGCGTTCGATACTCGCGGCGACCACCGGGCATTCTATCGACATGTAGAGGGTATGCTTGACGATCACAGTCTGGTCCGGAGCGCCGTAGGTCAAGACGATGTAGCGTCCGCGGAGATGGAACTGCTGATAAGCAACGAACGATGGCTCCTGATTGACATCGAGTTTCTGCAGGAACGTGAGTACCTGACCGTCCCAGATGACGGTCAGTTTAAAGCCCTTCCGGGCGATCCCAAAGCGCTCGACCATGGCGGGCTTTTCGAACAGTTCGTCCGCGTCGCGAAAGAACTCATCCTTCTCGACGGTGAAGCCTATCCCCTTGAAACACCCCTCGAGCTCGGCTGCAGTGCTGACCGTATCGGTCTCGCGGTAGAGCACCTTCGAAAACCATCCCATCCATGTCCTCCTGATCGGGACTTGATCGCCCATCAATTGCGAGTTTTTAAGGGTCTAGCCCCATTGTCTCCTTCGTTGAAACGGCCTGCCGAGTATGTCCCGGGACCTCGCAAGCGTAAGATCGATACCATCGGGAGGTGGCGGATCACCCAAGGAAAGAAGCCCCATGTACCTCGCATTTGACACCGAGACCACAGACCTCCCGCGTAATCACCTTGAACTCACACACCCATTCCAACCTCACCTGATCCAATTTGGCGCCAAAGCCCTCGACGACCTGGGCAATGAAATCGAGCTCCTTTTTACGCTGGTAAAGCCAGGACCAGCTGCACCACGTCCGGGGACACGACCCATCAGCATTTAGTGCGCACGGCATTTCACTGGAACGAGCCAGCAGGGAAGGCATAGAACCGCTCGAGGTGTTTTCTTGGTTCACTGCCAAGGCTAACAGTGCCCAGCTCTCGTCGGCCACAGCGTGTCGTTCGACATCCAGATCATGAAGATCCTGGGAGCTCGTCTCACTGGCGAAATCTGGATGCCCCCATGCCCGCTCTTCTGCACCATGGCCAATGCCTCGCCCATGTTGGATCTTCCGCCGACGACCCGTGATGCTGGCGCTGATGTCGAGGCGTGCATCAGAGTCTTTCAGCACCTTGCACTTGGACAGGGACTCAACGGTACCCAAGCGAGCTCTTGCCCCTAGCAACCCATTTGGTTCTCGTTAGGCAAAGTATCCCTGCATCCCCACAAGGAAGCCGCTCAGCCAACCTACAGCCCCCATAGCAGCGTGGTTAGGAGCTGGACGCCCGCAAAAACCCCCGCGACACGCAGGATGCCTCCCGAAGGTGGCATTGTGCGGCCGATCGAGCCGTCTTGGGATCCACACCTACAGCTGCTTGTGGGCTTGTGGCTCGAAGGACGCTGCACATGCGGCCGGCGGCTCTATTCGCTCCACCAGATGGCCGGCGACCTCGGCTGGACCCAGACCTTGCGGACTGTGATCCCGCGCCTTCGGTGCAGGACCTGCGCGGAACGCCCGCAGGCGCTCAAGCTGATGGAAGATCCGGCGGCCGGCGCCCCGGGCAGGATCGGGGCGGCGGGCCGGTGGGACCTTCCGATGGATGGTTCAGGCGCCAGAATAGGGGGCGGCTAGCCGCGCGACTTGGCCAAACGCTGCAGTGAGTTTCGTGCGGAATGGCACTTGGTCCATGATTTCGGGTTCGCGGTTCTCGGACCCAGAAGCAGCCGAACCTCGAAGGGGTCGACCGCTGAGCCTTGCCATCTGGCCATCGCCATCACCGCCAGCGTCGTTCGCGCCGGCGCACGCGGCCGTTACTTCAATACCGTCGATCTGGTGACCCGGCTTGAAGAAGAGACCCGACTGGGCAAGGCCGGAGCGCTGGCGGCGCAACTCTCCCGCCTCGATCTCGTCGTGCTCGACGAACTCGGCTACCTGCCGTTCGCCCGTTCCGGCGGCCAGCTGCTGTTCCATCTCGTCAGCAAGCTTTACGAGCGCACCTCGGTGATCATCACCACCAACCTGGCGTTCGGCGAGTGGCCGACCGTGTTCGGCGATCCCAAGATGACCACTGCGCTCCTCGATCGCATCACCCATCACTGCGACATAGTCGAGACCGGCAACGAAAGCTGGCGGTTCAAGAACCGTAGCTGACACCCCCGGCGCCGCCGTCCTGCGCGGACCTAAGCAACGATCTTGTCGGGCTTGCGCCTCCTGTCAGGCGGCGCAAACTCAACACCGCAAACCTCACGAACACCGCTCATCCCTGATGGTCGCGCAGCCCAAATCCAAGCGCAGCAAGGGGGTCCCTATTCGACGCCGATAAAGCCCAAAAAGGGGTCCCGTTTGAACGCCGATTGACAGCATTCGACCCGAGCATATCGCGATGGGTCCGCCGCGGAGCGGTCACTTTGATGGGACGGTCGGTATGACCGAGCATCTGGGCGCCGACAGCTATTACTTCGTCGGGCTGGACGACGGGACAATTCTGAATGTCCGCAAGTCCGATAACGCCGTGCTGACACGTGGCGAACGCGTCGGCATTGCTGCCAATCTAGGCCATTTGCACCAGTTCAGTTCAGACGGTGCACGACTGGGATGACAGGCCAGCCTGTCATGACCAACCAGAGGACCGCATGCACAGAAAATCGTTGATCCGAACCGTTCTCGTCGTCGGAGCAGTCACCACAGCCATCGCCTTTCCCGGAGCAGTCCAAGCCTGCTCTGACCTGCCAAATATCTGTGCGATGAATGCACAGCACCACCAGAGCATGGTCGATATGTCCTCGGGGAATTATGACTACGGGGGGTACTATGGCGAGGAAGAATATTACGGCGACGACTACTATGAGGGCGGCTACTATAGCGGGGATGTGGACTATTCGGCCTATAGCGAGGACCCGGGGCGGTCCTTGGCAAACGAAGCCGCCAGTTTTTCCAGTGCCGCAACGGCCCAGCAAAGCGCGTTGGACGAGCGGCTGAAAGACCCTGGCTTCCGAAAGGCTTACGAACGCTACACCAATGGTGGATGGGATTTTTTCCAGGACGCCGCCGAGGCTGCACCAGGAGAATACTGCGCAGCCTTCTACTGGCGCGCTGACGGGATGGTCCGACTATCGGGGCCCGGGGGCGACTATGCGGGTGCCTTGATCACCTTCTGGGGTCCCAACGTTCCGACCCCGCCGGAGGTCAAGACCGTCAGCGTGACGCTTGATCAGGCAGATGGCTCACCCCAGAAGGTGAAGGCTTTCAACTACCATCTTGTCGGGGATGCGTGGGGCGCCATAGCGCTGGCGGTGCCGAGCATAGAGGCCGCGCTCCAGGGGATGGAGGATCGGCAAAGCTTCAAACTGACAATCGGCGGCAAGACAATCGCGCACGTGGAATGGCGAGACGGTCTCGAGGCCAAGAGCAAACTGGAAAAGTGCCTCAAGGCGGGCTGAGCCTGACGGGACGCGAGAGCTTTCAGTGGCCTGGTGCACAGCACGGCAGACCATGAAGCGGCGGTCGATGCCCACCCAGAGCTTTAGTCCCCAACAGATACCAAAGAATAGTGACCCAGGCCGATCTTGCCGGGCGGGTGGGTGTGACGCGACAAACCATCATTGCCATCGAGCAGGGGCGTTACTCGCCGACGCTCGAGATGGGATTTCAGATCGCAAAAGTCTTCGGCGTCCCGCTCGAAGCTGTCTTTCAATACTAGGACGAGAAGGGGACACAGTCATGACCTCACCGAAAATGCGTGCAGTGATCCAGCGGGCCTATGGCGGACCCGAGGTGCTGGAGATCCAGCCCATGCCAATACCCGTACCGGGTCAGGGCGAGGTCCTGATCCGCATCCACGCCAGTGACGTAACCAGCGGAGACGCGCGCATGCGGGCGTTTCGCGTCCCGGGGATCTTCTGGCTGCCCGGCAGGCTTTCGCTGGGAGTGTTCGGCCCCCGCAACAAGGTGCCCGGCGTGGATTTCGCCGGCGACGTCGTGGCCGTCGGGGCAGGGGTCGGCCGCTTCAAGCTGGGTGATCGCGTTTTCGGCCAGCACGGCTTCTTCGGCAGTCACGCTGGATATCGCGTGGTGCCCGAAACGGCAGCCATGGCGCACATCCCGGAGGGGATGGACTATGCAGAAGCCGCGGCAATCCCGTTCGGCGGCTTCACCGTTCTCGATTTCTTCGAACGCGGCGGCTACCGCGACGGCGACAGCCTCCTCGTCAACGGCGCGTCCGGCGCCGTCGGCGTTGCGGCGATCCAAATCGCCAAGTCGCGGGGCTCAAGGGTTGTCGGCATCTGCAGCGCAGGCAATGCGCAACGGGTCCGTGATCTGGGGGCCGATGCCGTGCTGGACTATAGGAGCCCCGGCTTTTCGCTGCCTGCCGATGGCTTCGACGTCGTCTTCGACACCGTGGGAAACCTCCGGTGGGACAGCGTGGCGAAGGTTCTGGCACCCGATGGCCGGTTCTTTCAGGCGGTCATCAGCGGCGGGCTGCTCCTGGACAAGCTCCGGGCGGGAAAGCGCATGACCATCGGGACCGGGACGCCCACGGCAGCGGCCGCCGCAAAGCTCGCCCAGCTCGCCCAGAGCGGCGCACTCAGGCCGGTGATCGACAGTCGGTTCACCCTCGACCAGATCCGCGATGCGCATCAGCGGGTGGATACGGGCCGCAAGGTGGGGTCGGTGGTGCTGGAGATCCTCTGATCGTCGGCGAAAGCCCGGCTGCTAGGGGCGGCGGCGCTATTCCCAGCCGCCGTCGACGATAAAGCTCTGGGCCGTGCAGTGACGGCTGTCGTCGGCGGCGAGGAAGAGCGCCATGCGCGCCAGATCGGCGGGCTCGAGCAGGTCGGGAATGCACTGCTTTTCGGCGATGGCCCTCTCGCTGTCCTCGGTCCAGTACAGGGTCCGCTGGCGCTCGGTGATGACCCAGCCTGGAACGAGGCAATTGACGCGGATGCGGTCCTTGCCGAACTCGCGGGCAAGCGCGCGGGTGAGGCCCTGGACGCCGGCCTTGGCGGTCACGTAGCCGGCCATGTTGCCGGCGGCCATCTGCACGACGATCGAGCCGAAATTGATGATCGAGCCGCCGCCGACGCGGGCCATGCCGGCACGGACGGCCTGCGCGGCGAAGAAATGCGGACGCAGGTTGATGTTAAGCCGGTCGTCCCAGTAGGCGACATCGACGTCGTCGGCCGCGTGGCGTTCGTCGCGGGCGGCATTGTTGACCAGCACGTCGATATGGCCGTCAGGGCCCTCGAAAGCGGTGATGGCGGCCTGCAGGGCAGCGATGTCGCGGACGTCGCAATAGGCGTAGGTGACGTCGCCCGGTGTCTCGGCGACCAATGCTGCGGCGGCGCCGCCGTCGATGTCGATGAAGCCAACGCGGGACCCCTGGGCAGCGAAATGGCTCACCAGCGAAGCGCCGATGCCGGTTGCGCCGCCGGTGATGAAGACGGATTTGGTGGCGAGGCTGGGGTAGGTTGCGAAGGCGGGCACGATTCGGCTCCGAAGGGTTGGCAGGCAGCTCCATTTAACGATATATGTCGGTGACGGTCGAGGGGTAGATGGGCGGAAGCAGCGAGCGCAGGGTCCGGGCGACGATCAAGGACGTGGCCAAGGCTGCCGAGGTGTCGGCGATGACCGTCTCCAACGTGCTCAACGGCCGGCTGCAATTTGTCAGCGCCGCTACCAAGAAACGGGTCGAGCGCGAGATCGAGCGGCTCGGCTACCGCCGCCAGGCCAATGCCCGCAATCTCAGGGTGGCCGAACAGCGCTCCATCGGCATGGTGATCGTCGACGAATCCCCGGCCTTCCTCGCCGATTTCTTCACCTGCCAGGTGGTGGCGGGCCTCGCCAACGTGCTCAACGGCGCCGACTACACGCTCACCCTGCAGGGCATGCCCGAGGGCGAACTGGCCCAGTCGATGATCATGCGCAATTTCGAGGTCGCCGGCTTCTGCGCCATGATTTCCGGCCCGCGCGCCGAGCGCAGCAAGGTGATCGGGCAATTGATCGATCTCGACCAGCCGGTGGTGGTCTTCCAGGAAGAGATCGACGCGCCGGGCCGGGATATCTGTACCATCCGCCAGGACGACCGCGGCGGCGGGCGCCTGATCGGCGACCACCTGCTGGCGCGGCGGGTCGAGGACATGCTGATGGTGGCGCCGCGGCAGGACTGGCCCGCGATCGAGAACCGCACTGCCGGGGTCCGCGAAAGCCTTGCCGCCAGCGGCGGCACGGCGCGGCTGACCCTGCTCGAATCGGCCAGCGAGTCCTTCGCGGACGTGCAGAGCGCCGTGGCGCAGCACCTGGCGTCGCATGCGCTGCCGGGAGCCCTGATCGGCGCCAACGACCCGATCGCCACGGCCGCCATGCTGCTGCTGCTCGACCGCGGCGTGCGTGTCCCCGAGGACGTCCGGGTGATCGGCTTCAACGGCTTTGAAGCGCACCGCTATTCGCGACCGCGCCTGACTACGGTGATCTCGCCGGCCTATGCGCTGGGCGAGCGGGCCGGCCACGCCATGCTGGCCCGGCTCAAGGACGGTGTCTTCGCTCAGCACGACCACGTCCTGCCGGTGCATTTCGACCCCGGCGCGACCACCTGAGCATGCGACTAAAGCCTGCCAAGAAACCATCTTGCAGGCTCCGTACATTTAACGTTACATTTAGCTTGTCAGGGGACGGACACACAAATGCCAGCCGATAGCCACACAGATGAAGCGCAGATGAACGATGATGCGGGGCCGGATTCGCACGTTGGTGGGCCGTTTCGCAGCGCCGAGTGGTTCGCCCGCGAGGGAAAATACGGCTTCATCCCGCGCAGCTGGATGAAGAGCCAGGGTTTCGGCCCCGAACTGTTCGATGGCCGGCCGGTCATCGGCATCTGCAATACCTGGTCGGAACTGACCAGCTGCAACCGCCACCTCCGCGACCTCGCCGAACACGTCAAGCGCGGCATCCTGATGGCCGGCGGCTTCCCGCTCGAATTCCCGGTGATGAGCCTGGGCGAGCCGCTGATGCGGCCGACCACGATGATGTTCCGCAACCTCGTCGCCATGGACGTCGAGGAAACCATCCGCGCCAACCCGATCGACGGCGTCGTGCTGCTTGCCGGCTGCGACAAGACCACCCCGGCGCTGCTGATGGGCGCCGCCAGCTGCGACATTCCCACCATTCTGGTCTCCGGCGGACCGATGCTGAACGGCCGCTTCCGGGGCCGCGAGCTCGGTTCGGGCACCGACGTCTTCCGCCTCGACGAGGAATACCGCACCGGCCAGCTCTCCAAGGAAGAACTGGGCGACGCCGAGGCGGCCATGAGCCGCTCGGCTGGCTCCTGCATGACCATGGGCACTGCCTCGACCATGGCCTCGCTGGGCGAAGCCATGGGCATTGCCCTGCCGATGAACGGCTCGATCCCCGCCGCCGACAGCCGGCGCGCCGTGCTGGCCGAACGCAGCGGCGCGCGCATCGTCGAACTGGTCAAGCAGGGCGTCACGATTTCCCAGATCATGACCCGCGCGGCCTTCGAGAACGGCGTCAAGACCAACGGCGCCATCGGCGGCTCGACCAATGCCGTGGTGCACCTGCTGGCACTGGCCGGACGACTGGGCGTGGAGTTCAGCCTCGAGGACTGGGACACGCTGGGCCGCAATGTGCCGACGCTCGTCGACCTCAAGCCCTCGGGCCGCTTCCTGATGGAAGAGTTCTTCGACGCCGGCGGGTTGCCGGTGGTGATGCGGCGCATTGCCGACAAGCTGCGGCTCGATGCGCCCGCCATCGAGGGCGGCACCATCGGCGCACGCATCGCCAATGCCGTGTCCTACAATGACGAAGTGATCCGCACCCTCGACAATCCGCTCACCCAGGAGGGCGGCATCATGGTGCTCAAGGGCAACCTCGCTCCCAACGGCGCCATCATCAAGCCCTCGGCGGCGACCCCGCGGCTGATGCAGCATCGCGGCCGGGCCATGGTGTTTGCCAATGCGGAAGATTTCCGCAGCCGCATCGACGATCCAGATCTCGACGTCGATGCCGACAGCATTCTCGTGCTGCAGAATGTCGGGCCGCGCGGCTATCCGGGCATGCCCGAGATCGGCAGCATGGCGCTGCCCAAAAAGCTCCTCAAGGAGGGCGTCACCGACATGGTGCGCATTTCCGATGCGCGCATGAGCGGCACTGCCTACGGCACGGTGCTGCTGCATGTTGCACCCGAAGCGGCCATCGGCGGTCCGCTGGCGCTGGTCCGGACCGGTGACATCATCCGCATCGACGCTGCCGCGCGGCAACTCGAGCTCGAAGTCTCCGACGCCGAACTCGCCGCGCGCCGCGCCGCCTGGGTGCCGCCCGAACCCGCCTACGAGCGCGGCTATGGCCGGCTCTTCATCGATCACGTGCAGCAGGCCGACAAGGGCGTCGATTTCGACGTGCTCGTGGGCAAGAGCGGCACGCCAGTTTCCAAAGTGTCCTTCTAGAACGAGGCGTTATGTCTGCTCTCCCTCCCATCATCCAGTCACGCCAGAACGCGCCGCTCCCCCACAACTGGGAGCAACTCTTCGCCGCGGTGCTGTCCGACGCGCTCGATGCGGTCGGGCTGACCGCCCAGGCGATGTCGCCGCGCACCCGGCCGCTCGATGACGCACTCAAGATGTGCGGCCGCGCCCGTACCGGCATCTATATGGAGACCGCGCAGGTCGAGCCGGGGGTGAACCCCTATGAACTGGAAATCGCGCTGATCGACGACCTCAAGCCCGGCGACGTGGCTGTGCTGGCGACCGGCGGCTCGAGCCGCATCGCCCCCTGGGGCAGCCTGCTCTCCACCGCCAGCACCGCGCGCGGCGCTGCCGGCTGCGTCACCGACGGCTTCGTGCGCGACATTCTCGAAATCCGCCAGCTCAGGCTGCCGGTTTTCGCGGCGGGCATTGCGCCGCTCGATTCCAAGGGACGCGGCCAGATCCAGGCCATCGATGTGCCCGTGCTCTGCGACGGCGTGCGCGTGGCGCCCGGCGACCTGGTGTTCGGCGATGCCGATGGCGTCGTCGTCGTGCCGCAGGGGAGGGAAGCCGAGGTGCTGGCCATCGCCTTCGACAAGATCAACGGCGAGCACCACTCCATGAACGAGCTTCGCGCCGGCGGCTACCTGCGCGACGTCTATGCCAAATATGGGGTCCTCTGATGAGCGACGCCACCCCGTCGCCGCAGCGCACCAACCCGCTTACCGGGTTCTTCAAGATCGAGGGCACCGCCATCGCGCTGGTGCTGGCGCTGCTGATCCTGGTGTTCATGTTCACCGCGCCCCGCGCCTTCATGGGCTTTCGCGTCTATATGAGCTTCATGGCGACGGTGCCGCCGCCGATGATCATCGCGCTGGGGCTGACGCTCGTGGTGGTGGCGGGAGAGATGGATCTCTCGTTCCCCGCAGTGGTGGCCTTTTCCAGCTACGTCTTCTGTCACCTCTTCCAGGAATACGACATGACCTGGCTGGCGCTGCTGGCGGCGCTCGCCACCGGCACGGCGATGGGCTGGGTCAATGGCCTCGTCATCACCAAGCTGGGGATCCCCTCGCTGATCGCCACGCTCGCCATGCTGTTCCTGTGGGGTGGCCTGGTGACGGTGGTGTCGAATGGCGCCTCGCTCGCCATTCCCGATATCGAGGACGAACTCATCCACATGGTGTTCGCCGGCCGCATCGGGGTGTTTCCGATCCAGTTCGTCTGGGCGATCGCCGTGGCCGTGCTGATCTGGTTCATCCTCAACCGACACAGGTTTGGCGAAAGTCTGCTGTTCATCGGCGATAGCCTGCGTGTGGCCAAAGTGGTCGGGATTTCCACCGACCGCGAAAAGATCAAGCTGTTCACGCTGACCGGGACGCTGTCGGCGCTGGCCGGGGCGTTCCTGACGCTCGAAACCACCACCTACTTCTCCAATGCCGGCATGGGCTACCTCCTGATCGTCGTCGCCGCCGTGTTCATCGGCGGCACCTCGATCTTCGGCGGCTCGGGCAAGGTGGCGGGCACGGTCTTCGGCTCGCTGATCGTCGCCATCATCGAGGCCGGCCTTGTCGCCAGCGGTGTCCAGGGCTTCTGGACGCGCTTCTTCATCGGCCTCGTCTTCATCATCTCAGTCACCATGAACGCAGTACTCGAGGACCCCGACAAGGTCCCGTTGCTCAAGGAACTCCGCTCACGCGCGAGGAAATAGAAGGAAGGGAAAGGGGACTAATTATGCGCAATCTACTCAAGGGGCTCGCCGGCCTGGCTCTCTCGGCGATGCTGGTGGTACCCGGGGCCATGGCCCAGGACGCCGTCGACTCCGGCATGACGATCTACTTCCAGATGGGCGGCAATCCCGGCGACACGGCGACACTCGCCCGTGAACTCGGCGCTCGCGACGCCGCCCGGGTGCTCAAGGTCAACCTGATCGAGCAGCATTCCGGCTGGGATCCGCAGAAGATGGTCGTGCAGGCCAACGAGGCCCTCGCGGCACTGCCCGACGCCATCGTCGTGATGGGCCATGCCGGCACGGACGGCATGCGCTCGTTCCTCGACAAGGCCAAGGCTGAAGGCGTCCTCGTGGTCGTCAACAACAACGAGCTGCCGGGCACGGGCCTGAGCTATTTCGGCCTCGACAACTATGGCGCGGGCCGCAATCTTGCGACCCTCACCATCGCCAACGGCAAGCTCAAGGCCGGCGACAAGGTCGTCGTCTACGGGGCATTCACCGAAGGCGCCGCCGGCTATGACGTCGCCAAGGGCTCGACCGAGGTGCTGACCGAGAACGGCATCCTGTTCGACAGCCTGCAGTGGTCGAACGAAGCCGTGGCCGATCCGGCGCTGTCGGTACCGGTGCTGGTCGCCTATCTCGAGAGCAATCCCGAGACCAAGGCCATCATCGTGCCGGGCCATGGCGGCATCACCGCCGTGCTCGACCGCGTGCTCAAGGATGCCGGCAAGGCGCCGGGTGAAGTCACCACTTCGGGCTTCGACATCTCGTCGGCAGCCATCCAGGGCGTCAAGGACGGCTACATCACCGTGGTGCTCGACCAGCAGCCCTACCTGCAGGGCTTCATGCCGGTCGTCGCGGCGGTGCTCGAGAAGAAGTACGGCCTTGCCGGACTGCAGCTCAACACCGGCGGCGGCTACCTGACCAAGGACAATGTCGAAGCTCTCGAAGCACTGGTAAAGACCGGCATCCGCTAGTCTTTGCCTTCTGGTGGCGCCGCCTCTGCCTCCCGCGGCGCCACCACTCCCAATCAGGGGCTCGCCCATGGGGCGACCCCCACCCGCACCCTCTCTCCGGCGGGGGAGGGGCGATGTGGAGGGGGCGGCGGACACCCGCTGACGGATTGCACTCGAATTTACTTCAAACACCGGAATTCATATGACCGCTACCCCGATCTTCCGCCTCGAAAATGTCGGCAAGCAGTACGGCAAGGTCGTCAGCCTCAAGGGCGTCACGCTCGAGATCGGCAGCAATGAGATCGTCGGGCTGATCGGCGACAATGGCGCCGGCAAGTCGACGCTGATCAAGGTGCTGACCGGCGTCGAACAGCCGACCAGCGGCACCATCTATGTGCGCGGCCAGAAGATCGATGCGGCATCCTACTCGGTCAAGGAAGCGCATAAGCTGCGCATCGAGACCGTGTACCAGGACTCCTCGCTGGGCGAAAAGCAGCCGCTCTGGCGCAATTTCTTCGTCGGCCGGCCGATCACCAACCGCTTCGGCTTCATCGACGTGAAGGCGGAGAAAAAGATCGCCGAGCACATCATGCGCACCACCATCGGCTTTCGCGGCGTCGGCATCGATGTCGATACGCCGGTGAGCCGGCTCTCGGGCGGCGAACGGCAGGGCGTCGCCATCGGCCGGGCCATGCATTTCGACAGCGACCTGATCGTGCTCGACGAGCCGACGGTGGCGCTGGCGCTCAAGGAAGTCTCCAAGGTGCTCGACTTCATCCGCTCGATCAAGGCGGGCGGCCGCTCCTGCATCTATATCGAGCACAATATCCACCACGTGCACGAGGTCTGCGACCGGCTCGTGGTGCTCGACCGCGGCGAGGTGGCGCTCGATACGCCGGCCTCGGCCCTGAGCTATCTCGAACTCACCGATTTCCTGATGTCGCTGCACAAGCGGCGCATCACCGCCACCAACTGATCCGGACCCTGCCATGACCGCGCGTGCCTATTGCGACTGCCACGTCAACATCTGGAACGACGAGCATGTGCTGCCGCTCTATACCCAGCAGCTGAGCCGGGTGCGGGCCGGCGAAATGGCGCCCAAGTCCGATGCCGAGACGCTCTATCGCGAGATGGCCCATGTTCAAAAGGCCATCATCTTCTCGCTGCGCTACGGCGATAGCATCGGCATCGAAAGCGACGACGAAACCACGGCGAAGGCCGTGGCCAGATATCCCGACAAGTTCGTCGGCTTTGCCTATGTCGATCCGCGCCGCGCCGACTGCATGGACCTGCTGGTGCATGCGATCGAGGACCTCAAGCTCAAGGGCGTCAAGTTCGGGCCGATCTATAATGGCGTGGCGCTTTCCGACCCGCGGTTGGTGCCGGTCTACGAATATCTGCAAAAGCGCAATATCCCGCTCACCATGCATATGGGCACCACCTTTGCGCGGCAGGCACCGGTGGACATGGGGCGGGCCATCCATGTCGAGCCGATCGCGCTCAAATATCCCGACCTCACCATGGTCCTGGCCCATATGGGCCACCCCTGGTCGGACGATGCCATCGTGGTGGCGCGCAAGCAGCCCAACGTCTTCCTCGAGATTTCGGCGCTGTTTTACCGGCCCTGGCAGTACTACAACACGCTGATCTCGGCTCAGGAATACAAGGTCACCGACAAGATCTATTTCGGCACCGACTTCCCGTTCGCGCGGGTGGACGAGTCGGTCGATGGCCTGCTCGGCATCAACGGCCAGCTCGAGGGCACGAAACTGCCGCGGGTCAGCGAGGAGACCATGCAGGCCATCCTCTGGTCCAACCCATTCAAGGACTGGTGGCACGGCGACGATCCACTCGCCGGCTAGGCGCACGGGACCGGGAGGGGAGGCACGCCACATGGACATGGTTTCGCTGCTGCGGTTTCGTACCAATCGCGACTACAGCCTGGTCGGCCCGGAAACCGAAAAGGCCATCGCCAGCGGCCTTGCCTCGGGCGAGTGGTACAAGTCCCCGATCGAGCGCAAGGCCCTCAAGGCGCTGATGCAGCGCAGCGACGGTCCGGCTTTGCGCGATACCGTCGTGTGGCTCGGGTTGCTGGTCGTGCTCGGCACCGCCGGCGCGCTGCTGGCGGGCACCTGGTGGGCCGTGCCGGTCTTTGCCGTCTATGGCGTGTTCTACGCCTCGGCGGCGGATTCGCGCTGGCACGAATGCGGCCACCGCACCGCCTTCCGCACCACCTGGCTCAACGACGCGGTCTATGTGCTGGCCTCGTTCATGCTGCTGCGCAGCCCCACAGCCTGGCGCTGGAGCCACACCCGGCATCACACCGACACCATCATTGTCGGCCGCGATCCCGAGATCGCCGGCATGCGGCCGCCGCAGCTCATCATCATGGCGCTGAATTTCCTCGGGCTGGTCAATGTCCCGCATTCCCTCGCGGTGCTGGCGCGCTACGCCGCCGGCCGGCTCAATGACGAGGAAAAGAGCTATATCCCTGACATGGAGCGCGCCAGGGTGCAGCGCGAGGCCTGGGCCATCCTTGCCATCCATGGCGCAGCGGCGGCGCTCGCGATCGGCCTGCAGAGCCTCGTGCCGGTGCTGCTCGTCGGGCTACCGAACATCTATGGCATCTGGCTGCTGGCGCTGCTGGGGCTGACCCAGCATCTGGGCCTTGCCGAGGATGTGCTCGACCACCGGCTCGACGCCCGCACCGTCAAAATGAACCCGGTGCTGCGCTTCATCTACTGGAACATGAACTACCACGTGGAGCATCACATGTACCCCATGGTGCCCTATCACGCGCTGCCGGCGCTGCATGAGGCGATCAAGGCCGACTGCCCGGCGCCCACCGCGAGTGTCTTTGCCGCCTGGGCCGAAATGTTGCCTGCCGTGTTCCGGCAGCTCAAGGACCCGACCTATTTCATCCGCAAGGAGCTGCCCCCCGGCGCCGGCCGCGTCGACCGGCAGGGACGGTGAGGCATGGCAAACTGGATCCGCGCCTGCGCCGTCGACGATATCGAGCCCGAGGATGTCGGCCGCTTCGATCACGACGGCCGGACCTTCGCCATCTTCCGCGCGCCGGACGGCAGCTACTACGCCACCGACGGAATCTGTACGCACGAGCACGCGCTGCTGAGCGACGGGCTGGTGCTGGATCACCTGATCGAATGCCCCAAGCATATGGGCCGCTTCGACTATCGCACAGGCGCCGCCAAGGGGGCGCCGGTCTGCGTTGCGCTCCGCACCTATCCGGTCCGGCTCGAAGCTGGCGACGTGCTGGTCAATATCGGCTGATGCTGCGCGGCGCGGTCATTGTCGGGGGCGCGGAGGCGGCTGTTGCCGCCGCTTTCGCGCTGCGCGACGCCGGTTATGGCGGACCGGTGACGATGGTCGCGCAGGAAGCGGCTTTGCCCTACGAACGTCCGCCACTCTCCAAGCAGGTGCTCGACGGCAGCGCGCTGCGGCCGATCCGTCCGGAGGCCGATTATGGCGCCGCCGATATCGCGCTGCTCTGCGGTCGCACCGTCACGCGTCTCTGGCCCGACCGGCGCGAAGTCGAACTCTCCGACGGCGGCCGCCTTGCCCATGACCAGTTGCTGCTCGCCACCGGCGCCGAGCCGCGACCGCTGAGCACCCCCGGCGCCGAACGCGGCCCCGTGCACTATCTGCGCGACGCCGCCGACGCGCGGGCGCTGCGCAGCGTGATCGGCCCCGGAACCCGTCTCGCCATTGTCGGCGGCGGCCTGATCGGGCTCGAGGTTGCCGCCGCGGCTGCGGGCAAGGGCGCTCTTGTCACCGTGATCGAAGCGGCATCCCGCCTGCTCGGCCGAGCCGTGCCCGACGCGCTGGCCACCCGTCTCGCCGCGGCACATCGCGACGCCGGCGTGCGCATCCTTACCGACTGCGCGCTCGCCGAGATCGGCTGGCATGATCGCCGGGCCGAGCTGCGCTGCGCCGGCGACGTCGTGGTTGAAGCCGACGTGGTGGTGGCCGCGATCGGCGTCGTCCCGCGCACCCGGCTCGCCGCCACCGCCGGGCTGGCGCTGGACAACGGCATCGCCACCGACGCCGAACTGGTGACCAGCGTCGAGGGCATCTACGCTGCTAGCGACTGCTGCTCCTTCCCGCACCCCCTGTTCGGCGATCGCCGGCTGCGGCTCGAGAACTGGCAGAGCGCCCAGGAGCTGGGACGGCTCGCCGCTGTCAACATGACGGGGGCAGGGCAGGCCGCCGAGCACGTGCCCTGGATGTGGAGCGACCAGTTCGATCTCGGCCTGCAGATCGCCGGTCTGCCCGATCTGGGTGCCAGCACCGTGACCCGCCGCGACGGCACTGCGACCCTGCTCTTTCATCTCGATGCCGCCGGGCGGCTCGTCGGCGCCAGCGGCCTCGGCCACGGCGCCCCAGTGGCCCGCGACATCCGCATCGCCCAGCGGCTGATCGGCCGGCAGGCGGCGCCCGATCCGACCTATCTCGCCGACCCGAAAGCTCCGCTCAAGGCGCTGCTGTCGCGCCTGCCGGCGCCGGCCGACTGAATCAACCCGAACCCTGCACCGAACTCAGGACGACCCGCCATGACTGCCCGCGCCTGTTGCGACTGCCACGTCAACATCTTCAACGACGAACATGTCCTGCCGCTCTATCTCACCCACCAGGCGCGGGTCCGCCCGGGGTCGATGGCGCCGAAGGCTGATGCGGATACGCTCTATGGCGAAATGGAAAAGGTCGAAAAGGCCATCATCTTTGCCCTCGGCTATGCCGATTCCGCCGGCATCGAGAGCCCGGACTCGCTGACCGCCGAGGCCGTCGCCAGATATCCCGACAAGTTCGTCGGCTTCACCTATGTCGATCCGCGGCGGCCCGACTGCATGGACCGGCTGGTGCATGCCGTCGAGGACCTCAAGCTCAAGGGCGCCAAGTTCGGGCCCATCTACAATGGCGTCGCACTCTCCGACCCGCGGCTGGAACCGGTCTATGAGTACCTGCAAAAGCACAACCTGCCGCTCACCATGCATATGGGTACCACCTATGCGCGCAATGCGCCGATCGACATGGGGCGGGCCATCCATGTCGAGCCGGTGGCGCTCAAGTACCCCGACCTCACCATGGTGCTCGCCCATATGGGCCACCCCTGGTACGACGACGCCATCGTCGTCGCCCGCAAGCAGCCCAATGTCCGGCTAGAGGTCTCCGCGCTGTTTTACCGCCCCTGGCAGTATTACAATATCCTGATCTCGGCCCAGGAATACAAAGTCACCGACAAGATCTATTTCGGCTCGGATTTCCCGGCGGCGCGCGTCGAGGAATCGGTCGACGGCTTGCTCGGCATTAACGACCAACTCGAGGGCACCAAGCTCCCGCGGGTTAGCGAGGAAACCATGCAGCGCATTCTCTGGTCCAACCCGTTCAAGGACTGGTGGCACGGCGACAGCCCGCTCGCCAGCTAGGCGGCGGCGCGAGTCAGGCGGCACCCGGAAAATCCGTTGCTAGATCGGAGAGCAGATAGGAGGCCCTGCAGATGACTTCTCGTTGCGAGCACCCAGAACGAGGCGGAAGGCAAGACGCTCGAGACGAGCATTATGGCGGATGCATGCCCGATCGCCAGGTGAGGCCTTGTCCGCCGAGTGGCGTTCGACCTAAGTCTGCAGCAGCCGGCGACCGATCTCCTGGATTTGGCGTTCCGTTTCCGGTGTCCATGCCACCGACAGGTTGAGGGCGATGAAATTGCCGAACGCGTGGGAAACAGAAAATAGCGGGCCGGGGCTGAAGGCGACGCCGCGCTCCTCGGCCCGCCGTGCGGCCTCGATGGCGTTGAATGCCTTGGGTCCGCGCACCCAGCACATGAAGCCACCCGTTGGTCGGGAAACCGTGCAGCTCTCGGGGAAGTGTTGGAAGATCAGCGACAGGCCCTTGCGCGTACGACTCGATACGCTCTCGCGCAAGCGCCTAAGGTGCCGATCATAGCTGCGACTCGAGATGAAGGCGGCAATGGCGCGCTGGCGCGCCCACTCGCCGGCGGTCAGTGATCGCTGCACTAAGAACTTGTGATGATCGCGGCGGACATAGGACACCCAGCCAGCGCCGAACCGAGGCCCCAGGGCATCTTCGAGCCCACCGACACGGACGACAAGGTTGCGGGTATCGAACTGGGACAGATTGTGTGGCGCCGCACCGTAGTGCAGGTCCTGCCCAGCGATATTCTCGATGATCGGCACACCGCCCCGCGTGGCTGCCTCGGCAATGCGCCGTGCGGCGTCCATCGAATAGGAGACTCCAGTTGGTGCATGGTTGCACGGGGACAGAACGCAGGCCGCAATCGTGTTGTTCTCGATTAAGTACTGGAACTGATCGGGGTCCACGCCATAGCGCGGATGCGAGTAGATCTCGACGCAGTTTAGACCCCGGTCGAGCACCGCGGCAACCGTCGCAGCGTCGGTGGGGGTTTCGACAAGAATATTGCTGCCCCGGGGAGCCAGGAGATCGAGGCAAAGCCCGATCGAGTCCGCGACGCTCCTCGTCACTATGATGTCACGTGCGCGAGCAGTCGCCGAGGTCGCGGTGCTCCGCTTGGCGATGGCTTCGCGCAGTTCCTCTGACCCTCGCCAGTCCAGCCGCTCGCTCCGCGCATGCTCCCAGCGCAGATGGTTCGCCATCAGGCGATAGAGATCATCGAGCGGCTGCAGGTCCTCGCTGAGATAGAGGCTGGCCAGCCCCGCTCCGCCACTGTGCCGGAATAGCTGCGCTGGTCCCCCTCGCTCACTTGCCACCGCTTCATCGACGCTGAGGTCCTCGAGTGGGTCGGCGAACTCTGGAAGCTGCCGAGCCTGCTCGGCCACGAAGAAACCCGAGCGGGGACGTGATTCAATGATTCCCTCGTCCTGGAGTAGTCCATAGGCCTGATGGACCGTGACCGAGCTAAAGCCTTGCTTGGCACTCATTTCGCGGACCGACAGCAGGCGGTCCCCCGGCTTCAGCACACCGGTGGCTATCCATTCTCGGACTTGTCCGGCCACGATGTCGTAGCGAAACATCTGTGCTGATCCTAAGCGCCTGATCTCCAAGACGCATTACACATTTGGATCAAGACGTAAACCGTGAGCGGGATCCGGGGCATATCGCGCGCCATTTGGGCGATCGAGACCAAAGTTCTATCTGTACTGATCGAGAAGCCAGCTAGCTGTACATTTCAATACAGAAACTCGATGCTATGGTTATCACGAGCGAAGAGGAGGGGCTCCTGGCGCCTTGGCGCCGCGGGTCGGAATACGCCGAATGGTCAAGCACGTCGTCGCCAAGACATCCGATATCGGTCCCGGAGAACGGCTCGCCGTTTCCGTCAAGGGGCGCCCCATCGTTGTCTTTAATATCGAGGGCGAGTTCTACGCGCTGCTCGATCGATGTCCGCATCAGAGCGCAACACTTTCGCGTGGCATCACAGCCGGCATGTTCGTCTCAGAAGCTCCCGGAATTGCCGAATGCATCCGCTCTGGAGAGTTCATCCGCTGCCCTTGGCATGGCTGGGAATTCGATATCCGCACCGGCCAGTCATGGTGCGCTCCTGACAGCGTCAAGGTGCGGCAGTTCGACGTGAAAGTGGAGCCGGGCGCCGCCCTGGTCCAGGGACCGTTCAAAGCCGAAACCATCCCCGTCACGCTCGACGGCGAGTATGTCGTTGTGGAGGCCTGAGCATGGTGAGTGAGGCTGCCGCGCCCCTACAAACTTCGGTTGCCACCCGCGCAACCTCCCGCCGTCCCCAAGGATTCAGTGCCTGGGTTGATCGCTGGTTCCACGTCCTTTCAGTGGTGCCGACGACCCTGATCATGCTGCTGATCTTCGGCGTGCCGCTCGCCTTCTCATTCTATCTTAGCCTGCAGGGCTGGACACCCAATCGCAGCCTGTTCGGCGGGGGCTTCGTCGGGCTCGAGAATTTCGAGATGTTGCTAGCCGAACCGGCCTTCATGTCGAGCCTGTTCCTCACTATCGGCTACACGCTCGTGACGGTCGTCTCCGAGATGCTGATCGGGCTCGGAATTGCCAGCCTGCTTAACAAGGACGTTCCGTTCATGAAGGGCGCGCGAGCCATCCTCATCATGCCCATGATGATGACGCCAATCGTTGCTGCGCTGTGCTGGCGTCTGCTGCTCGATCCCGAATACGGCTTCGTCAACTTCCTGATCGGTCAGAAGATCGTCTGGATTGGCGATCCGTTCTGGGCTCCCATTTCGGTAGCGGTTGTCAACATCTGGCAGAACTCGCCCTATGTCGCGATCCTGCTGCTTGCTGGCCTGCGATCGTTGCCCAGCGAACCGGTGGAGGCCGCCCAGATCGATGGCGCATCGCGCTGGCAGATCTTCTGGCATGTGACGTTGCCAGCACTGAAGCCGGCCATCCTGGTCGCACTGCTCCTGCGGACGATTTTCGAGTTCCGAGCCTTCGACAACGTCTACGTGATGACCGGCGGTGGCCCCGCCGGCGCAACGAACCTGCTCTCGATCTACACCTACAGCCTCACCTTCCTTCAGTTCGACTTCACACTTGGCGCTGCTGCGTCGTGGCTGATGCTGGTGTGCTCGGTGGTGCTTTGTGTGCTCCCGATCGTGGTCTTTCGTTTTCTGGAGAAGCCCAGATGAGCATCCAGCTTCGTAAGCCGCTCTCCAAGAAGGCTCGCAGGTTCGTCTCCCACGCCGGCATCTATATCGGCCTCGCCATACTGGTCATCGTCTTCCTGTTTCCGATCGTTTGGATTCTCGGCGTGTCGCTAAAGACGCGGCTTCAGATCCTGACCTCCCCACCGCTGTTCTTCTGGGAGCCGACGTTCGAGAATTACCAGCAGGTACTGCGGACGTCGAATTTCGTCCCCGCGCTCTGGAACAGTCTGGTGACCGCATCGGGGGCCGTGCTGCTGTCGCTGGCCATCGGCACACCCACGGCTTACGCGATGGCGCGCATCTCCTTCCGCGGTCGCACCACGATCTACTATGCGCTCCTGATGATGCGCATGCTGCCGCCCATCGCGGTGCTCATCCCGATGTTCATGCTTTTCGACGCGTTCGGCATCAAGAACTCGAACCTTAGCGTCATGCTGGCGTATTCGACCTTCTGCCTGCCGCTCGTGGTCTGGGTGATGCGCAGCTTCTTTGAAGTGCGCATTCCACGGCATCCGGCCATCCATTCCACGCGCATCCGGCCGGCCGTTCCATGAACATCCAGCCACCCTCGTGAGGGGCCTGCAGGGCTTGTCTTCATTCTGGATTTGAGTGTCCGCAGTCAAGGGTGTTGGTGGCGCGGAGGGTTGTCCACGGGAGGGGCCCGCGTGCCCGGCGCCGCGCCCGCCACGAGGCTGGCGGTGACGGGCGCGTGGGAGGG
>Ga0247831_1003569_pt1 | contig 22391 bp, 27 predicted proteins | sample LaCruzMarch2015__9_FD_192406 | JGI IMG/M metagenome (GOLD analysis project Ga0247831, IMG submission 192406) | Freshwater microbial communities from meromictic Lake La Cruz, Castile-La Mancha, Spain - LaCruzMarch2015_1m | ecosystem: Environmental > Aquatic > Freshwater > Lake | place: Spain...
CCCATCCTTGGTTCTTGTTTCTTGTTGCTTCCTCTTATCGTATATGCCCTCGTGGCCTCATTCTTATGCCCCCGCTTCTTCTTCTTGCACTTGTCGCTGGTGTGGGACTTGTTGACACGATATCCATGGTTGTGGCAGTACCCGGTAGGATCAAAGATGGCGAGTGCCTCCGCCAATGTGTAGACACGAGGTACGAATGGAATATCACCTGTGTTTGTGGTATTCGTGGTGTTCCTGGTCGCTCCTGTCTCGATGATGGGAGGAGTTGACGTGATTTGAGTTCGAGTGCCTTGATCCTCTCCATGAGTGTGGCGATGAGGCTGGCCTCGTTGGTGGCGGCATTGGCAATGTTATCGAGTGCCATTGTGATGGCGGCACTGTCAATACCTGTGTCGGCGACGTGATTTGCTGCACCGAACGCGAGTGGATTCATCTTGAGGAGACGATCCCGTTCGATGTTTGCAAGGCGGAGGTGGGCTTGCCATGCCACCCACGTTTTGGCTGCTGGTGTTAATCGCTCACACTCGCGAGATGCCTCCGGATAGTGGAGAGAGCCCATGACTTGCGAGTGTGCTGTAGCGAGTAGTGTGGCATCCGACATTGGTACTCCACCACACTCCAGTTTCTCACGGCTGTACTCAAGTGCGAGGATGAATTCGTGTATGCCTTCCGCGGTGGCATAGTAGTGTAGCATGTCGGCTGGAAGTGTGGCGAGGTCGACATCGTGTACACCACCACTGAACTCGAGCATGGTGTATGCCTTGACGTTGTTGTAGTACGATGTTGGGTCACGGAGGGGTTTCATCCATGTTTTGTTGACGTTGGCCATGATGAAGAGCTTGATTCCATCTTTGGCGGCTTTGAAGGTGTTGAAGTCGTTGACGAGGACCATATGTGCCGCTTCCATGCGGTTGCGGACCACCGGAAATGCAGCGTCCGGGATGGTAAGGTAGTATGGTCCTGGATTGACCGGACGGGCAAACAGTGCTCCCCTCGCTGCCGTGTAGATTGCTACGAGTTGGAGGAGTCCAACGAGGTTGTGGTTGATGACACCGTTGATGATGAATTCATCGTACTTGAGCTTGTGGAGGAGTGGATATAACACCTTCGTGATGTTGAAGATGTCATCGTCCGTGGGTTTGCCGACGATAACGTGAAGTCGGCGGAGGCTGTTGCTAGGAGCAACGCGGTGGCTGTTGCGTATGTTGATGCCATTGTGGTGGGCGGTAGTTGGCCTGAGCGATCGGCCTTGTTGTGGTTGTGGTATATATATAGTGCAACTGATAAAGAGCAATAGAGTTGATATAAGGGTTGCACTATATTGTGAGCTTAGCTACGTAAGGTAAGAGATGAGTGGCTGAGTATCCTCCAGGTGCTAGGAATGTGTGGTTCTGGCGACGCCGGCCAGACCGTCAGGATTCCTATGTATCAGACCGAAACTTGGAGGCATGTTGCCGTTTAGCATTCTGAGACACAAATGAGTTGTTTACCACAGGCAAATTTGTACAATCTTTATCTATTGGGATTGTAATTGTGATAGGAGGACGTGATTTATTTCGAACCAACATCGTCACCGCATCACCTGTTACCACAGAATGACCACCATGCAACTGATGGTATGCCTGGGGTGAGAGCAATCTGACATCCGTCGTTGGAAGATGATATGAGACACACGGAAGGTACACGTTGTTACCGCCGTTGTCCATAAACTTATGCAGCGTCGTGCCAATGCCAATCACTTTATTGACCTTGGTTACATCGCGAACATCAATCTCACACTCCAATAAAATCACTACGAAACGGAGTCAAACCAGCAGAGCCACCAGTGTCCCAAATCAACATCAAAGTCTTGGGATCAAGGCGGCCTTGAACAGGTTGATGCATGTCATAAGTACCGCAAAAATGAGCAACTCGATCCAGCGCTGAATTGATCTGCCTCACATGGTAATCATGATTGCATAAAGTTTTCAGTAAGTGGGGGGAAGACGTAGAAAATCATTATCTGCCGTCTGCCGCACAAAAACTGTCGATTGAGGATGGGTCCAGCGATGACATGATCGAATCCAATCCCACCAATCTCTTCTTCCACTTCCATCGTACTGGCTCTGATACAGTAGACACCAGAGAAACCAGATGTGGAGGTTTGTTGCATGGTCTGCGCCGACAGCGTAATACCAATGCAACCGCCAATGCTCAACGTCAAAACTTAGGAACCCTGGCCTTAGCCCTGGCACGACATTCATGATGCGAGCACCTCTTTCTTTTCTTGCGGCTGATGGGGACTGACCAACACCAATTGAGCACCCCCCCCCACAGCAGACACAAGACTGTACAACCAAGACTGAACATAACTTCCAAATAATAGATACAAGATAAATAAGATGACTGGAAACACAAGAATAAGGGCATAGAAACTCCAATCTAATAAACTATGCCCCGCTAGTTTCCCAGTGCACTTCTCAATTCTCCAAGGAAGGAGCTCATCTCAGCGTTATCAGTACCTGTCATGTACCAATCAACAACACCTGTCATAGCAGTCAACTGCTGACGGTCTTGTATAATTTGTGTGGCATCAGCACCACTCGGCAATGTCACAGCTGCACCAGCAGCGGCCCACGCCTTTCCAGATAGAAGCCAATACGGATGGTCGGGTGGCACCTTAAAACTCGCTATCGACCGACTCTGCTCATTATGATACCCTGTGGTATGTGATGTGTTCCAACCACATCCCTTATTACAAAGCATTTTCCAAGCCCCGTCTATCATATTAACGCCAGAGTTGGAGCCCTCTGATTTCTTCCAAGGAGCACGCTCATCAGAATTACCACGACCTCCAGCTCCACGTCCACCTCGACCGCCTGAGTTCTCCTTGGCCTTTGCTCGTGCATCGCAAGCTTTCTTGCATAGTTCATCATCACGAGGCTTAGGACACTTGTTGGCGAGGTGGTCCTTCTCTCCGCAGTTATCACATTTCGTCACCACTACAGCATTGACGCCTGGTTGTTTACCAGGGAGATTCCATTTCTTAGGGTTAGGGTTAGCAAATCCCAAATGACCCACTCACCAACCACCTGCGCGCCCCGATCGGCTTGTAAAAGACCACGGCTTCAGGACGCCTGAGCTATTTTTCGACAGTCTGTATACAGACAGTCTGGCCGTTGCATCAAAGAAACGATTAAATGCGGCACCTCAGGTCAAACAGATTAAGGTTCGCCGCCAATACAATACAACTCGTCCTCTTCCTCTTCATGATGTCGATGTCTTGATATCTCTTGTTGCAATAATTCCCACCGTCTCCCACCGCCCGTTGATGTTACTATTCTACTGCCGTCATAGGAATAGTCAGGGTTGAGCCATCAACGTTATCCAAAGCTTGTGGCCATCTGCAGCACATCCCCGCAGGCTCTACTTTGGACAAAGGACAGTCAACCCGTAGATACCATCATAGTATATTATGACAAATAACCATGACAACTCTACTGTGGAGGCAATCAGTAAGGCAATTAGTGGCAAGTCATCGCAAAGTGTCCAACATTCCCCAATGCCAACTCCTGAACGTCCAGGCACAAAGAGACCAAAATCAACAAGTGAAAAACTATGTGATCAGATGATGTCTTTGGCCTTCCGACGGAAGTCGGTGGGACTAATGGAAATGCTGATTTAATTGGGACCGATGAAAATATTACAGTTCAGCAGCAGCACACGGCAACAGCTGCAGCTGGAGTTAGCACCAATAGCAATGGTGCAGCCCCCAACGGAGGCAATAACGGTGTGGTTGTCAATCAGAGATATTGAACAAGAGCTCAAATTCAAACGCTAAGAAATGAGCTATTCCCAGATTTGAATCTCCCTGATGGGATGCCTCATGGAACATATCCCACCTTTGAAGAGCTCTTTATTGAACTTGATAAATGGGCTAAAAATCTGAGCACTGGTGGTGGAGCATTTTCTCTGATCAAGGATGCACGACATGCGGCAACTACCTCTCGGGGTGCCACACAGATCATCAGGTGTTCCTGTGCTGCTGTTACCGCAAGACAAAGAGTGCTGTCTCTTTTGATAAACAGCGCCCTAACCAAAAGAAATCAATTAAAACGGATTGCAAATGGGCATTCTTCACTGAGCACGTTGCTGAGGGATGGATGGTCACACACCCACCTAAGAAGTCAATTGATCATGCCTCTCAGGCCGTCAATGCAGGAGCTGATGGAACGGATTCATTTAACCCCAACAGTGAATGTGTTTGCCACAATCATGCATTGATAAAGAATAATGTTGAGAAGATGATGTTTCCTGGCATGGGTGAGATCTCTGATGAATTGGACACGATGGCAAAACATCTCGAGCAAGCAGGCCTACCACCATCTAGGATATACCATAATTTAGTCAGAGCGTGCCGAATCAATGACAAGACTTTTAATCAAGGCTACATTAAGAATAACTATGGGCTTGGTGAACTTGGTAAAATATTGGATTGTACAAACCTGCAAAAGCACCTACAGCAGCAATTTGAAAACGACAATGATTTGCAATATGACATTGAAACTGACTGTGATGGCACTCCTGAGAACGAAGAAATCAAAATGGTAGTGCCAAAGTCATTCTTTACGATACAAAGCACGGGACCAATCGTTATGGTATGAAGCTTGCGTGTTTTACAACAATTGATAATTGCGGTCGAACACAGGCTCTTGCCGCTACAGTTTTGTCAACAGAGGATAAAGACCATTTTGCTTGGGCATATGCAAAGTTTAAGGAGATCTTTGGGTCTGCACCAAATGTAATCTTCACTGATTCAGATCCAGCTATGGCCTTAGCTTTGAATGATGTTTGGCCACAATCAGTACACCTTCTATGTACGTTCCACATCTGGAAGAACTTCTGGCAACATATTCACCCACTGTTTATCAATGACAATGCTGCGTGGAGGAAGACTGCAGACATGTGGTGGCGTTTGTGTAAGACATCCGATGAATTAGGGCGGGATTCTTTTGACGATAGGTTTGATGAACTTGTAAAATTTATCACCTGCCACCCCATGTCCGCAGAGAAATGCATTACCAAACAGCTGGAATGGCTTCAATCTTTGAAGGATCGGAAATGGCAGTGGGCGGCATGCTTCACTTGGCAACACTGTACTCGTGGCATTCACTCTACCCAACGAGCAGAGGCCATACATTCCGCCATAAAACAGTTCTGTTCAAAAACAAGTTTGATATTGGACATGGTACAAGATCTTGAGCAAATGGCAGAAGAACAAAGTATGAAAAGTGCAATGGATGCATTGGATATGATGGTTTCAACAACAATCGGGAACATGCATACCCCACCAGCATTTGATGAGATTCAATCTTTGATTACACCATTTGCTCGGAAAATTCTGAATGCACAAATAGCTCAATTTGTGCGGTACCAGTGTACAGTCATTGAGGATGATGATAGTTTGTTATCTGGGCGATTCTTAGTTTGTGTACAATGTGTTTCACCTACCACGATTGCAGCTGGAAACTCTAGTGACTCACCAGAAGCCCGCATCTCTGACTACAATGATTTGCAGGATGCTGCTGACTATGGAATGGACAGGAATTCAGTTTCAGCAAGTACACACATAGCAACAACACGAGGATGCACTTGCCAGTTCAAATTGAACTGGGGAATTCCTTGTCAGCACATGCTTCGAGTGATATTTAATCTTCCTTCAGCGGATGAACAGACACAATGCATGGTAAGTTCTGCATAGTCATTGTATCACATATAATCACACTGTATGAACTGCATTATACTCATTACATGTTTACTACAAACCGCAGCTTGATGCAATAGATTGGTTTTGGAAGGTGCAGAAGATTGATAGTTTACCGCAATCATGCAATCTTCCTATTATATCTTCTACCATTAAGAAACCACAGAAGACAAAGCATGCTAGGATGAAAGAATTAAATGCTGCATGGAAGCCATTGGCACATCTTGTATCTAATTCTGAAGTTGAATCAACCAGTCTCATTGAATCGATTACTGATCGGTTCTGGCAAGCTACCATCAGCTTGGCAGGGTTTCTCAACAAAGGTAAAGGAAAATCAAATGACCAATTTGCGTTGGAAGACTTTGAAGAACCGGAATAGCGCACGTTATGAACCAAGTGCATATGCATGTCCTTCCACAAAATCGAATAAGAAAGCGTCTCGTGCTTTTGCAAAGTCAAATAAACAGACAAAATCGACAGAATCAAAGCATAAGCGGGGGTTGATTTGATGATGCGATGAATAATATGATCTTCTGGGCTTCGGGGTTGATCAATGGGGAAGTTTCATAATAAATATTATTAAATTGTCGTTATAACTCCATTGCCATTACCATTGTTGAATACTGTCTGTCGAGGCATTACTAACTGTGAGTCAACCAGTATCCGTTACTATACGAGGCATTACTCTCCGTCAGGTCGAGGCATTACTATCGGTTGAGTCGATATCTGCATTACTATCGGACTATCGGTCAAGGCATTACTATAAGGCATTACTATCCGCTATCCGACAAACGGTTAACTAGCAGCAATAAAGGTTTACCAAGTCAGTAGTTGTCTTCTGACAATTTAGTTACTATAAACATATGTCCACCGCTCACAGCCACCCACCGACTACAACAGTCCAAAGTAGGTTGATTGTCATGTCCTTGGACCTTCTACTGCAATGATAGTACAAACGGAGTACAGAGTATCATCCCCACACCCAGTCCACCGACACCCCTCAACCCATCTAGTTGTAGACTAGATATATTCATGCCACGTTGTCATGTCATCGTCCCCACCAGCCCTCAAAATTTTGTTATTGACACTCCATGACAGATTGCCAAATTTGAGGCACGGCATGCAGCTCACAATAAATGGGGTAGGTACGCCTCCTATCATCCTCATTTTTGCCACTCCATCACGCCGAATCCATCCTAACATCATCCCCCGTCAATTAGTCACTGTAGTCACTGTTTGTTGTGTAATTTGTCAATTATTTCATGAAATATATCTCATTTCCTGCCACTACCCACTCATTCATGAATGATATTACTACCAATTTGACAGTTCCACTGCTTCTACGCCTTTTCGTTCAATTCTGACGGTTCTCAACGATATATGAATATAAATGAGGCACAATGGAGCTTCTAAATCACTCCTCGGCTGATTGATGGGGTATCTCCAATATTTGACCTCATACAGTAGCCGCCCACGACCGCCGCAACGCCACAAAACCAGCCTGCTGAGTCCGAACACGGGATGAATCGTACGTTGCTATGATTAATCTGGATGAAGATGCACGTGAGTCAGAGACTCATATGTGAATCCGGCCGATGTTTGTCATTGCAGTGTTGATAGACCATATAGTATTCTATCAAAAACCAGATCCATTCTATCCACAAACACAAATCAAATCACTGAAACCAGCCCGCTGTCCGCCAAGAGGTAGATTGCGTGCGGCCGCTCTGAATGGCGGCCGTTCATAGATGAATGAGGGAGGACGGTTCACCATGATTGCCATTGGGTTCATTCATTATTCAACCAGGGGGGAGATGCGAAGGCCAGACTGTCTGTATACAGACTGTCGAAAAATACGTAGCTCAGGCGGCTTCAGGAGTACCTATTTACCTCCAGAAGAAAAAATAGAAAATGAATGGATCGTTATCTCTACAGCAGCGGTCCGACTATCTCAATGGCAACAATGGCCTCCCCGAGGTGCCGTATGGTTACCTTCCCGCATACTTGCCTGGGGCGTCCTCGCTGGTTGAGCAGCTTGATCGACGATTGTTGGTGATACTACGCGATGGTCGACATCTTGTGGGTACTTTGAGTACATTCGATCAGTTTGCGAACATGGTTTTGCAGGACACGTTCGAACGAAGAATTTTGATTATTGTTAACACAAAAACGGAGTCCATGGGCGGTTCCAACAGAATGTGCTATCAGACGGACATTGAACTTGGTCTCCTTGTGGTAAGGGGAGAAAATGTCGTCATCTTTGGGGAACTTAACGACAACGAAGTTAACGACAACGACTGCATGGATGGTGGTAGCCAGGATAACAGCAGTGGGTCTATGCAATTCGTTTCGCTGGAGGAGTTTGAACGACTCAAAGAAGAGGATGTGAGTGGGATGAGTACAGGAGGCTCCTGCAAAGAGTTTCAACAGGAAATACACATAAATTGGGACTTCGATATGGATCTGGTTGCTTGAAAGTCTTACATGATGTAATTTATTTCAATAAAAGTCATCAGTTTTCATCCCTAATCCCTATCTAGCCAAGCGTGGGCCGACCAGGTTTCAGTCATAGTAAAGCATGTAGAATAAGACATAGATGGGGTAAATTTTTAGGGACTTGACAAGAAGAAAAGTGTTGGGGGTAAAGAGCTCATTCTTCTGATTTAACCTGTACTGTTGGTTCTGAAGAAAATTGCTGCGCCGCCTCCCGAAACTCAAAAGGCAGGGGCATGCCTATCTTGACAACCATCTCCAATGCTTTTTCGTTGCTGATCTGCTCCATCTTCTGCCCATCTACTACAATCCATACGCTTCGCCGATCAATGCTCCACCAAACACCTTCCTTAACATCATCGGGGTTGACGCTGTCATACCGCCCCACTTCTAGCTCGCCATTGGGTCGACCGAGCGTACCAATTGTGCATTTGCCCATGGTGAAAGTACCCTCCCATTCCCCCCCATTAGCCGGACGGACGATTCCCGCGCCATGCCATTTGCCGTCCTTCCACATACCCTCGTAGTGACTGCCATTCTTTAAGGTCATTTTACCTAAACCATCAGGGGCTGCATTTCGCCACTCGCCATCATACACGCCACCATCGAAAAAGTGATGCTCGCCGTTGCCGTAGTTCATTACACCACGGCCATTAGCTTTGCCATCAACCCAGTCACCATTGTACTTGCCGCCATTCTCCCAAGTTACAGTCCCACTTCCATGGGGTTCACCACGCGAGTCTAGATGTCCATCGTATGCGCCCCACCCATGTTCAGATACACGTATGCGCTTCCGCCGTACTACATCGGGAATGCTTCCAGAAAAATCGACTGATCCTGAAGTCGACTTTGTTGACAGTGCGTTTTGATGATATGAGTCATGTTGCGGCATCTTGAATGACACGTGCTTCCCATCTTCGTCGTCCTCCACCGATGTTGACAACGACGTGACCCCTCCTTCTCCCCTGTCGGAAGCACCGCGCCCGAGCAGTCGGACCTCCAAAACAGATCTATATTCCTTCGCCACCCTAACCGCCTCAGCAGATTCCACCGCTGAGGCCTCTGCTTTCCCCAATCTTTCGTGTGCGCGTCGGAGCGCCTCCATGCACGCCAGTACCTCATCCTTCGCGTATGACACAGCGGTGGTTGCGTCGTCATATCTACGGTGGGCCATGAAGTCATACCGACGAGCTGCGTCAAGGATTGACGAGGCGGATAATGATGAAGAAGACGGGTGGGTGTGTGAGATCGAAGAGGGGGTCTCAGACGAGCTGCAGCTACGTATCTTCTTCGCTGTAGGCTCCTCCTGCATGTCTGTCATAGGTATTCTAGCTCCCTCGGTTCCCTTAGGTCCTCTGGAGCTCTGTGCGTCGCAGCACTAGCCAGGGGTAAAAAAATCTTAGCTGTTGAAAAAAATTTCTTCTGCCTGAAGCCCGGCGCAGCCCTTATTCTTCTGGAGTTTACTCCTGAATCCCGGCAGCCCTTAATGTACTATCCCCTGTCCCCTGTCTCCTGTATCTCTCCTGTCGGTTGTTACGTGCTTACAAGTGGAACTCATGAGGCTAGAGCCATACAACGGCCAGACCTTAACGGGCCCACAAAAAATATTTTCCCGCTCATTCGCCAAAAAACTTTTCTTGAAGAAAACAAAGAAAGGGGGAATGGGGTGACGTCATCAACAGTCCGGGGGGCATCCCTCCCGGCATTCACACGCCACCGGCAACTCCAGAAGCCCGAGCGAAGCCGTTTTCATCACACCTTTTGGTCATACCCCCTCCCCGCCAACCAGATTTTCTTTCCAACAACAGCTTTTCATATGTACATATAATATACGTAGGAACTAAATATGAAAAAGAAAGTAACTTCCGAGAGAAGAGAAATGAAGAAGAAAGTTCGTTGGCATTTTAACCCGCCAAAATTCAACTCTGACTAAGGATGTAAAAAAGGTACGAATCTAAGATATTGAATTTTGGCCAATCGATTTTCGCATCTGGTTAGGGTAGGGTACCAAGGTATGCAAAAATTTGGAATCGCCTCTGGACACAACCTTACGTTTGGAGCCCTCTTGCTACCCGCGGAAACAAATCTGAAAGTTCGCTTCACTTTTTCCATACGGCAACCGGAGATGTATCAGAAGCAAGACAATACACTCAAAAATGGGATCAAATAAACGAGAATTACACAAATGATGTAATGACAGCAGAGAGAGAATTCTGGAGGATGTTTGACAATAATAATCAATCATATGATCAAGTGGTTTTTGGCGTATTTGATATTTATGTATGGAGTTGCACTCAAGCAACATTTAAGCCCAACGGAGGTAGAGATCGGAATGAAGGAGATATGAGAGGAGGAGGAGATGGAAATGCGGAGGACAACCACGATCACGCACAAGACAACGAAGGGAAAATCAATGAAGAAAGGGAAGAGGAAGACCAGATTCCGGTACAGCAGCAATAGGATCAGAATGAAGTGTATGATAACTTAGATGAGGACGGATTCCTATGAGCAAGAGAAAGGGCTACGGCGAGAGAAATGTTTGAGGATCGGTATGCATTGGTAGATCATTTATCAGGAAAACAATATGCTGGATGTGCACAAGGGTCATTCTATGAAATACAAAGGGTATGGAGTGATCACCAAGGGACGTGGGCTAGTGCGTGGGGCGAGACATGCTGTGAGGTTGTTGAGAGATTGAAGGCGCAGGCACTAAATGAAACACGAAGCGCTTTAGCATTAGAGAGGATTATCAAATGGAAATTCCTTCTTCCAACACTCCTCTTCTATAAGCCACCATCACCCAACGGAACCAAAGCGAAGGATTTGAAGACGATTGTTAGTCGGCGTATGAGACAGTATGACGAGGGGCTATGGAAAGTGTTGGGAAGTGACCATTCAAAGAATGTCTCTTTCCATGTTCCAGTTGTGGCGGGAGTTTGGTGATGCCATGTGAATCCCTTGTTTCCTTGTTTTAGCGTTTCTTTGTTATTGTATGGATACTGACCCCATTCAATCATGTATTTAGTGTTGTGGGTTTTTTTCAGCTCAATTACAAAAAATGTATGGTAGCTTGTTGGGAAGTGACCATTCCAAGAAGGAAGAAGGTCTCCTTCCATGTTCCAGTTGTGGCGGGAGTTCGGTGAGGGTTAATGGTCCATAAACCCTAACCTCTGTTCCCTTGTTTTAGCGTTTCTTTTTTATTGAATGGATACTGACCCCATTCAATCATGTTTCCTGTGTTGGCACAAAGGTGCAGATTGCCCATATACTTAATGGCCAAAGGTGCACTCGCCCATTCTACAGCCGAAGATTCACACTTGCCTGTGCGCAATGGCGTTGACACGACACACCTTGTTTGCTAGATGTAGCCATAACTTAGTTGATTACTCTGAACCAATCTGTTGTTTCAGGCTCATCTCTCTAGCACTACGGCTAGCGACGTGTAGCTTCAACATAATCAACTAAGTTACCACTGTAATAACAATAGTAATCGTACTACGATACGGCGTTGCCGCAGGAGTGATCGACCGTTGTGGATAGTAACATGTCAATCGAGGATACAAAACCAAAAGTCGACTTGCCTTTTCATCCAAAGAATAGGAAGTCGCACGATGGGGGCCAGAAGAGCTCATTCAAGGCGCCAACAGCGGGTTTTGAGAAGATTACCTTTGATGTTGACGACCCAAACTGTGCGAGCAAGTACAAGGACCATGTTGATGCCCTAGCAGGGCATAAAGGGTTGAGTCTGAAGAAAGAGGGACCAGCAATGGCGAGGGCGATGGGCAATGGCAAGGAACCCGTGTTCACTTACCCCACGACTCTGGATGCTACCGAGCAACAAGAGCATTTATGGAGAACAATCACCGTACCTACGAGCTCCTCACTTTCCACTACTCTCCCGCAACTGTGACGGCGATGAAGAGCATGAAAGCTTACACGAAGTGTAGGGATAACCAAGATGGGATTGGTCTTATGGCGCTCATTCAGGGAGTCTCCTTTAACAAGAACGCGGCCGTGGGTACCCGGTACCCACGGGTTACTTAGGGTGGTTAGGGCTGATAAGAAGCCATACTTGATCTATCAGAAGCCCAACGAGTCACCAAGTGAATGGATCCAATCAATCCAGGCCAACATAAAATGGGCAGAGGCCACAGGAGGTAAAATTGGAGGCGGAGAGCATGTATCCCAATATTTGGCGGATTTAGAAGGAGTGGATCTCACGACGTTGGCACCTGACAAGCTCGCAGATTTTTAAGGAGTGTGCTACCAACATGTATCAAGTCCTCCTATGTTTCGATGGTATCAACAGAGAGAAGTACGGGGCTGTGAAGAACCGCATCCTCAACAACAGCTTGTTGGGGGATGATGACAAGGGTAGTATGCTACCCAAGAGCTATACTGAACTCCTACACGCTATGACTGGTTTCAAGCCCAAGGGATCGAATCGCTCTCGCCACTATCAAGGGGGGGGACGAGATTACAGCTGGTACGGGTGGTGTAGCATTTGTACAGATTTCTACCTCTCCCAACAATCGGAGAAATAAGGGCAACTGCCACGCAAGCGGGAAGCCTGACCACTGGGCTACGGAATGCCCTGATTTGACAGAAGCGCAGAAGCAACAACAACGTAAAGAAAATGAAGAAAGAAAGCAGAGGCGTGCGGCACAGCAGCAAAATCAAATCCATGTAAACGTTGGCAGTGAGGCCAACAAGATCCCTATGGCAATTGAAGACGCTGTTGGGAACGAAGATGATGGTGATAGGAGCATCGAAGGACGAAGGAGCCAGCTTCCTCCAGGCGAAAGGGAGGTTCAAGCTCGATCAAGACAAGCTCTATCTGGATACGTGCAGCAGTTACAACCAAATGTGCACTGAAAATACCTCGAGGGGGTAAGTGATAGTAAATATTCCCTCACGGGGAGTTGCAACTTGCCATAAGCTGTTTGTAGGGTAAGGAGATGGCGACGGCGATTGCTTGAAGAGACAAGAGACGTCGTGAAAAATATTAGAATTTTAAATGTGTTAGTTAGGTTACACTCTATTTGATGTGTCCGAGCAGATGCCTTTGGTTGAAGTTCAACCATATGTATTCTTGTGACACGTCGAGAGCTCTCTGACGTATGAAGTGCGTGCAGAGTCAAATACCTATACGTAGCATGGCTTACGTTAGCCTGAACTGGGTAGATAGATACGTATAATACGTAAATATCTACACCTAGATAAATGGCCTATTGCACTCCCCCCACGAATGAACCTATCAGGTTTCAATCTGACCAATAGCAAAATAACCTTTTACAAGGGAAAATAAAAAGCTTGTTGGCAGGGTGTGAATGTTTGGGTATAAGGAAGGGATTCCCCCTCTATAAGCGTAAGTTTTTGCGAGAGTAGGAGATTTCAGGTAATGTGTTCGTTTTATTTTAGTCTCTATTTAAAGTAGTCTATTTTGTTGTCAAATTGTACCTATTCCTCGACACTGTCTGGAATGGTTTTACTCTCCGGATATTTATTCTTTCAGATGTTGCTCCGTTTTGAACCCTGATTGTTCCATTCATATAAACCTGGGTAATAGTCCATGGTTCTTTCTTATACGGGGACTCAGCTTTGCAGAGTGACTCGTGGTCAATTAATACTTTCATGCCTACTTTGTGATCGAAATCTTGCCCTGATTTTTTTTATGGGCGTTGTTTAGATCTGTAAGCATTTGCCTTCTTTCTCCAATTTTATTATGTCAAATAACATATCCCGTCCAAATATTGCGGAACCTGGGGAGGCTTTAAGTACTGTGTGGTATGTTGAGCAAATGGCCCATGCTGCATCATGTATATATGCATCTATGTCACTGGCTGTCACCGTCTCGGCCATATCTAATTGGGCGGTTCTGAGCATGTGCATCAGTACTTGATGAACTCTCTCCAGTATTACATTCGCTTGTGGGTTCTTTATTGTGGTTGGCTTACGCTTTAGACCATATGATCACATAGATCTTCAAAAATCAGCTTGAATTCGCTTCCATTGTCGTAAATTACATTATGGCAACGGGGGATCTACACAACCACGTGTTGTATACCAGACGAGATATTCGTTCTGATGTCCTATCAAAGATTTGTTTTTTGACGTCAATGAGCTTGCCTTTGACAGTGCGTATTACAGAACCAGCTGCTAGCCGGGTCGATCATAAATAGACATTGAAATTCTACTATGGATCTGTCGTTGCCCATAAGAGTGTATGGACCAATACAGTCGACACATAACGTTTCCCATGGGTTTGTTATGATGTTCTTAGGTGGTAATTTTCCATACTTCCACCTTTTACGTCTCTTATTCACCTTTTACAGGTTCGTACTAAGGTACGAATCGTTGTTCGCATCCCTTTCCAATACATCGTAGCATTTATCGTCTCTTCAAGACGAGTGTGTCCAGGGAGTTGCAAGTAGTGGTGATACCACTGCGTAGCCCTTTTCTGGAGCGGTTTTGGAATAATCATGCGATTGTTGTCGCAAAGACATAGTATGTCCTCAACCTTTTGAAGTGTAACACCCTTAGGTAATACAGCATCTTTCAAGAGTAATGATTTTAATTTAACTTCTGCCTTTTGAGCATCAGCAATTTCTCTAACCGTAAGAGGGTATATATCATCCTCTTCGCTATGATTTGCAAACACAGATTCTGTTGACATCATGTTTGTGTATTTATGGCTATTGCTACTTTAGCAATATGAGCCAAACATCTTTGAGACCGCCTTCCACTGATAGTGGTTTACATCCTCACTGTTCACTTCATTGAAATGGCTATAATCAGTTGTTGGATTGGCAGAAGGATCATATTCGAGCCGTGAAATAGCGTCGGCCACCGTATTATGAATCCCCTTTATGTATTATGTATATAATCTCAGGACCATACTCTTCTATGAGTTGCCTCCTCCGATATATTCGGTCAGAAGTTGATCCCAGTGCATATTTTGTCAGATTACTGTGATCTGTGTACACTTTGAGCTCTTGGCCCCACAACATACCTTTAAACTCCTTTAGTGTTTCCACTATGGCCAGGAGTTCAATTTTGGTTACATTGTAACGAGTCTGGGCACCTGTCAGTTTTCTACTGAAGAATGCTATCGGTTTGTTACTCTGGGTTATCACGGATCCTAGCTGCCGATTGGAGGCATCTGTATAGATCTCAAAGGGCTTTGTAAAGTCCGGATAAGCCAAGGTTATGTCTTTGACGACAGTAGCCTTTACGTTGTCAAACTCCTTTTGGTGTACTTCATCCCAGTGCCAATGCATTTTCTTAGTCTTATTTGCACGGGTGACTTTAGTATGACTACACTCGCCGACCCTTGTAGAGCTCGAGTGGATCGTAGGAAGCACTCACCACCTCCCAATTCTTCTCCCAGGAGCTGTGTACACTGACCAACGATAAGTGCAAAAGCTTGCCCACGATGCTTCTCCAAGGTTGCTACCCTTAAGCTGTGGGTTTTCATCTCATTGCCGTACAGTGACGCCTCCTCACTTGTTAACTTGTGAGGCACTTCTTGCTGACTCTCAAACTCGATTTCAGCAATCTCATTCTTCAGCCTTGCTATCTTCAACAAGGCCTCATCATCAAGTACAGATGCAGTACTTGATACACCAGACACACCGCCACTTCCAGCTATGCTGGCACTCAATGCTGCTGTTGCTGCTGCTGCTGCTGCTGCTGCATGTTCGAGGGCTTTGAGTTGCGCTCGCATGGCAGTCAACAACGTTGCCTGCTATGCCCTGATCATCTGTTCATACACCACATGCCACATGCCTTGCCTTTGTAGCAGCGGAGTATTCAGGCGGTGGAAGGACCACCTTGGCTCGATTCTTGAGTTCGTTGGCAACGTCCTCGCCAAACTTCAGTCCAACAAACTGTTGGATCTTCTCCATGGTGACGCGCATCTTGTATTCGAATACATGGCCTTCGAGTTCTTTACATAGACCATACTTGAAGGTCTTTGTGCCAAAGCGTATCCAGCACCGCGGACTGATCGTACAGCACCAGCGCGTCCGTCGCCTCGACCACGCCCACCGTTCCTCGCTTGAGCCATTCCTGCACTCCTGGAGTATCGTCGGCGGCATTATATCGCTCCTGGCAATCCTGCAAATCTACGTTGATCTCGAGCAAGAATTCACCAGCACTCTTTTAAATAATGTTGAAGGAGAAGGCCCGACAGCCCGTCGCGGCCGCTTGACCGTGTTAAACACACCTGACCAGTCTCGGCGGCAGTAGGCGTCGATGGCGCTCGGTAGACCCTACTGAAGATACTGGGGTGTTGCTATCATGCAATGGTGATTATTTAAAAGAGTGAGCTATTCCTAGGGTGGAGTTCTGACGAGTGAATCTCCGCTTTCCCGCAAGATCCGATTAATCTGCTTTCCCGCAATAATCTCATTAGGTCGTCATACATCTCCACCCAACACAAATATCGTGCTGTGCATTAAACATGTTGAACATATGGGTGGGGTATTATCACCAGTGTGGTCACCAGGATGGACGACTATTGAAAATCAGGACGCAGAAACAAGGAGGGGGATGAAGGGCATATGAGCATTCCAAACTGATCTAACATTGATACTCTCCGTAGATTGGGCCTGCATTCCCTTTCATCAGTCTTGTATTGTTTGCTGGTTGTTCCTTAGACGGTTGGTTTATTATTGGCAAGGAATGGATTGTATGAGTCAAGCGCATTTCAACTGACACTCAAGCTGGCTCACAATCACAAACTGGCGGGGGCTTGGGGTAACCTTGGTTCCTATATTCCAATTCCTTGGTTAATGTATCGTCAATGAATAGATGGTCTTGCACTCTCACAAATGTCATGAATTAGAGCAGAGAGGATAGTGGTTCAGGATGAACCTAACCCACCGTTCACTTTGATTGTGTGAATAGCTACTGATGGGATGTTGGATCAGATAGCATTTGATGTATTGTCAAGTGTAGTTTTAGCTGTATGATAAAAATACATAACTGTTCTGAGCCCTATCCGCCACTGAGCTCATGATCTGCCTATACGTACGCACAAGTTAAGAGGGCAGACGAGGCAAGGTTGGTGGAAAGGCAAGGGAAAAACAATGGGGATAAGATGTGACCATTTTCCCTTGGCACACAGGAACCACTTGCAAAATTTGTCCCAGAAAAAAGCTAAAATTTCTTATTCACGTAAACACATTGTAAATCAACCATATTAATATTGCAAATTGGGCCTCATTCTTGAAAAGTGAAAGGAATTTTGCAAACCGGCAGTAGACATAGATGGGAGGTACTGAGCGTAGAACACAGCAATATCAAGGCATTGGCAAACGGAATTAATCTCAAGGCGCGACGGCAATATTAAAATGGTCGATTTACGATTTAGCTTTTTTCAGGGACAAACAGATTTTCAGTTGCTAAAGGCAACAATCCAATCTGAGTCATTTGTTTTGGTACTTAACTGTGAGCAATTTTCACATGCAAGACTTGGCATGATAGGCAGTCAAAATGTAGAAAAAGAGAGACTCCTACTCCTACAAGTTTTTGTTGCCACCATCTGAGAATTGGAATACACTTTTTACTGACAGCACATTTTGTATGCCTAAGCTTGCCGTCCAGGCCTGAAGTTCTCGCCTCCTGTTGTTTTTTCAAATTCATCAAAGAAATTTGCTATGTCATCTTTGTTGCTGTCCATCTCTTTAGTTTCATTATTGTTAGCAGTCACTTTGTCGACATCCTGCGCCAGAAGTCTTTCTCTATTAAAATTCTCTCCTCCTGTTTGCTCCTCAAATTCATCAAAGAAATCAAACTGCTCACCCCGCCACCGAGGCGATGGGAACAATGATGTTGAATCAACCTCCATGTGTGAGGCCAATGGCAGTATCCAACTTGTACCTGCCGGCCGATCTTTCTTTTTTGTGGAGTCGATGGCAGAGCTACAGGAGAACGGATCTGTTACGCCTTCCCATAACAATGATTTATCAACATCAACAACAACATTGCACAGCTCCACCTTTGTCCGGATCCTCCAATTGGCCCTACCGTCTGCATCTACCAATGGTCTAAAGTGACGGTGCGCAAGGAGTTCTTGGCACGTAGGACGTTGGTTTGGGTCCTTCTGCAGGCATAGATTTACCATTGATCGAAATGAGTCTGACCACAGCGCCACATTGTCACCATCGTTGTAAGTGTCAAGACTGGGAGGATCTTCTTGAATAGTGAGCAGCAAAACCTTCATTGGTGAAAACTTAGCATAAGGTGCATACCCCTTACACAGTTCTAGTGCTGTTATCCCCAAACTCCATATATCTGCCTTGTAATCATAACCATCAACCTGCTCCATGACCTCTGGGGCCATCCAACACGGTGTACCCACAAACGTGGTGGTGTGTTCCCTCCGGTTTCCCCCATCAATAAGCCACGAGCTAACGCCAAAGTCGGCAATACGGACATCAGCAGACGAATCCAGAAGTATGTTCCCAGCCTTAACATCTCGATGGATTTGTCCATTGTCGTGTATGTATTTAAGGCCATGGATGGTTTCGTACAGGATGTATGTTATGTGACTTTCGAAGAGGAGACATTCAGGTTTAATGATTGAGGATTTTGATGTGAGCCCACCTTCAAGAAATCCATCATCTGGGGGATGCAAGGGTGCTGTAGTCCAGCAGTCGTAAATTGCATCCCTCCCCTCAATTGAGGCGTTTGTTAATGATTTAGTTTTTGAGGCTGCAATTGCTGGTGCTGCAGCGGCGGCATTGGCAAGGATTCTGGCACGTGCACTCTGGAGGCAATGGAGTGAGCTTCCCTTGATCATAAGCTGTGTGACAAGCCAAAGATCTGTATCCCGCACAAATGATGTGTGACAAATGAGGACATTTGGGTGCGACGATAGGCGCATGGTCTGAACCTCCAATCGGATGTCTTGCCCAGGGTGAATGGTTCGTTGAGTTCATTTCGTTCCGAAGTGGGGAATTCCAAGTGAGGAAAGCAATCGAGATGAAAATGAACACCTAAGGCTGAAAAGCCTTGACTCAAGCTCCAGTATAGTCATTGTAGAAACTTACCGTTAATATTTATATTCACGTGTTCCAAATCCATGATTTTTATTGCACAATCTGCCCTATTGATGTCAGTCATCTCCTCATTTAATAGCACGCCACGTCGTTTCTTTATCCGTGCGGCATACACGGAAGCAAATGCCCCCCGTCCAATTCGGGCACCTAGTATGTAGGACTCGGCGGACGTTGGCCAAGAAACTGCTAGGGGGGTGGGATTCGAAGTTAATTGAAGCGAAGCAGGCACTAGTGGTGTTGTTTGTGGTGTTGTCTGTGGTGGAATTAATCCTGCTTCTATCGTTCCTGCCGCTAGCTCGAAGGATGCAGAACAAAACCCTGATGTCAATGGTGTCGCTGCAATACTCAAAACCTTCAATGAAGAGGCAGCAGTGAAAGCGACTCCAGTAGTGTCAAAAGAATCTTCGCGACTGCTCGACACAGACTCAGACGACGAATCATCATCATGCGATGCAGCGGCCTGCCAGACACCACCGGCGGTGACGTTCGTCCTACCAACAGTTAGATCGTTGTCCATATGTGAAATCACAAAAGCTTACGATACACCACTTTTCATTTGTTAGACAAGCCGATCGGGGCTTCGCCGCGCAGGTGGTTTAATTCTCTTGAGGTAGTTATATCATGTGGTGAGAGTGGATATTTCGTACAACGGCTCCGGGATTATGGTGTAGAAGAATAAATCCCTCCGCAAGCTAAAGATGTTATGTAAAACAGCATTAATCACTAGTTTAATTTGTTTGCATACGTTTATCCTAGGCAACAATGCAAAAAGCCTACAATCACATAGCCCACAATCACATACTCACAAAAAGTCCACAATCACATCATCGCCTAAATTGCTCCATCACATTCCAAAGATTCATTGTTATAATAGTTTTCTTCAGCGTATAGGAGTAACACTACTTGACATTTGTAATTATGATTGGCATGGTCCATCCATTAAGTTCTCTAGTGTCTTCATCATTATACAGGAACCAATGATTATCATTTCCTCGACAGATTACCCTATAGTGTCCACTTCTTTTGTTCGAGAAGGAGGAGTGCGAGGTGGTATGGATAAACCGTGACTACATGTACGGTGATTATTTGACAAAGGCTCAGCAGGGCGCTGAGTTTGTGATGATGAGAGACTTCATCATGGGAGTGAATCCGTTCAATCGCGGATAATCTTAGATACAGGTGTATTGGTAATTTGGTCAGGTGATTGAGAGTGTTCTTGCAGGTGCAGGTGCTTGGACAGGTAGTTAGATACGGTTATTGTAACACCGTGTCCAACCAAGGAGTGTGTTGGTTTTTATGGCAGATTCAGGTATGTTTGCGATGGTTCGCGGATATGGAATTAGTGCTTTTACCCAACACGATTTTGATTAAGACAGAGCTTCCCAGGCGGGGAACGTGTGTCTCTAGTAAGCGGGAAAGCGGTGCATGAACTTCTAGTTAGAGGTAAAGGTGCATGAGCTCATATTTACAGAGAGAGACTTAGAAGTAGAAAGATAACGATAGGTAATTGTTAGCGTCCGAATAATTACAACTTGTGCCGGCACACCGCCTACTAGGTAGCGGTTGCAGCGGCTCTATACAAGTTACGTGGAGCGTAACCAACCGATTCAGGCAAATCGGGTTTACAGGCAAGACAGGACCGTCTCGAGAGTCTTCCAACATTGCCCACCGCACACGAACGAACCGTGACAACGCCAACAGTATCGCAGCTTCAGCCCATGCAGCATTACGAGTCACCTTCTCCCTCCCAGCAGACCACCACATCGATAAGTCAACCCTCAGCCGAGATATACAGCATAACCGCTCGGCACAGTGGAATAACGTCCCATTCCAGGGCAGGAAGCATTCACTTTTCAACCACCACAAAAAAGTGCTGCACTGCCACTAAGTCGAGAAATTGCTAAAGCACAATAGGAAGTTAAACTCTCCAAAAACAAACCTGACTTATGATAGTAAGCTAGTTGAAATCAAGTGCATGCAAGGAAAGACGGTGTCATTCCAAAATAACTTCAAAGGAATGCTATGTTGGTATTACCAATATCGGCAATATCCTGGTCTTAATAGACTACAGAAACCTTTGATACAAGCGGTGTACCGGACAAGGATGATTCATCCTTCCGACAATTAAAAGCAGTGTTAATCTTGCCATATAACAAGTCATGGTTATGGTAAAGTACCATCAATACTTGAACAATCCCTTGAGAAACGTTAGATGTAGACCTGATTGGTCTGACTTACACAATCACTTGGGGAGCGTTATATGTAGACCTGATTGGTCTGTTTGCAATTAAAGGCAAAGATATCTCTCACTATAATAGCTGTAACTGTCTAACAATAATTGAACCAAGCATCAAGCTGGCTCTAAATTGTCTTCCCAGCTCGTGACGTAGTTGTGCTGGATCTGACCGTAAAACCAAATGAGTAGGCAGAGCCAATAGTAAGACTCAAGAAGCAATCGGATAAACTAATGTAACTTACTTGACAAGTCCTCAATCATGATAAGTAAATTTAGTAAACAAATGTTGGTTCAGTCGATATCATCGTTGCAAGTACGTGTATATCGATTTTGGAAGCAAGATAAAGCTCCACTTTAAAGATCTATGTATTTCATTTGGTCTAAAGCGTAAGCCGACCAGCATTAAATAACCCAAAAGCGAATGCAATACTGGAACGGATGCAACAAGATTGATCCGAGCTTCTGAGCTAGACATGGCAGACTCAGTATCACCCAGCAAAATTGATGCAGTTCTAACAACACCATCATGCGCCATTCGTTAAGCCGACCATACAAATAGTATTAAAAAGCCTCTCCAGGAGCAGCAATATTTGGACGAGACATGTTGTTCGACATTCCCTCCATAGCTAACTGGAAAAAAATTGGAGATTATAGGCAACGTCAAACCTTAGCTCCACATGTCGGATGTCGGCGTGTCGATTTTGTTGCCCAAACGGCGACATTCTGTGTCGCTTAGCTCCACATGTCGCCGACATGTCGGCGACATGTCGCCGACATGTGCAAATGTCGCCAATTTCTGGCCGACATTGCATGTCGATCCGACACGGAGAGGGCTCCGACATCTGTTTTTTGT
>Ga0247831_1003574_pt1 | contig 22361 bp, 10 predicted proteins | sample LaCruzMarch2015__9_FD_192406 | JGI IMG/M metagenome (GOLD analysis project Ga0247831, IMG submission 192406) | Freshwater microbial communities from meromictic Lake La Cruz, Castile-La Mancha, Spain - LaCruzMarch2015_1m | ecosystem: Environmental > Aquatic > Freshwater > Lake | place: Spain...
GATGATAATCCAGTGATTAAAATATATAATGAAAATGAAATTAATTTAGGAGTAAGTGATATTACACCAGAGACTGAAATTATTTCAATTTTAGAAATACAAGGTATAAAATTTACATCAAGAAATTTTCAAATTGAAATTGAATTGAAACAAATGATGGTTCTTGATAATGAACCCATTTTTGACAGCTGTTTAATTAAAAATAATAAAACATCTCAAAATAAATCTTTAGACGATTTAAAATCAGAACCAATAATTCAGAATGAAGTTAATTTAGAAAATATAAATGAAGAACCAAAAGAAGTAAAAGATCCACAAACCCAAAGTGTTTTGCAAAAAATGGATGAAACATTAGATTCTTTAGAAGAATTAGAACCTCTTGATTTACTTGTATCTGAAGAAAAAAATGAACATGATAATATATGTTTAGATATACAATTTGAAAATTTAAATAATGATATTGAGGAAAACAAACATGAATTAAGAGAGATTAACAATAATGATTTGAATTTAGACAATGTAGAAAGTATGACACTTAAAAAACCTAATCAAGTTTATTTTGAATTATATAAGGAAGCAAGAAACAAGGCAAAACAAGCAAAAAAGAATGCAATTTTAGCTTATTTAGAAGCAAAGAATATTAAGAAAACATATATGATTGAAAATATTAATGATGATGATAGTGATTTTGACGCCGAAATTGATGAAGCTTCAGAAAGTGAATTAGAAGGACTTTAAGAAAGTTTAGAATAAATTGATAAAATTATTTTATCAATAGTTTTATATAATGAGTGTCTCTTTAAAGAAACTATGGAATGACTACGGAGTTGGAGCTATAATTATTTTGTTAATCGTCGCTTATTGTGTATATATGTTTGCTGGTTATTTAGGAGCAAAAGGAATGACAGGACAAGAAGCTAATACCCAAATGCAAACTCAATATCAAAATACAAATGCCGCATATTCTGGAGCTGTCCGTCCTTCTGAACCATTAGGACATAATGAAGTATTCGCTTCTGCTAATGGTGTCCAAACTTCCATGCCTGGCATCCCTTCCTCTTGTTCCAAACCTAATATTCAAAATCCTGCCGAACTTTTACCTAAGGATACTAACAGCCAATGGGCTCAATTAAACCCTTCCGGTAAGGGCGACCTTGCTAACATTAACTTACTCAAGGCTGGCTACCATATTGGTATTGATACTGTCGGCCAAACCTTGAGAAATGCTAACCTTCAAATACGCTCAGAGCCACCGAATCCACAACTTAATGTGGGGCCCTGGAATTTATCAACAATTGAGAGTGACTTCATGAGACCGCCGCTAGAAATTGGCAGTGGTCCTCAATAAATTTTTTATAAAAAATAAAATTTATGGTCTCGTCAGTATTAACTAAATAATCTCAAAATCTTTATATTCATTATTTTTACACATATAAATATTTTGAACTCTATTATCATTTGTTATTTTTTCAATATTATCACATAATTCATTGAACCAATTATATTTATTTTTATAAATGTCTTCCTGAATAATTCTAATAACTGAAAATTTATTTTCATTTGCGCATTTCATTTTATACATATCTCGTCTTCTATTGTGTTCAGGCGTTTTCCATTTAGCAACTTGTTTCCAATGTTGTTCTCCATCTACTTCCACTATAATTTTTTTCTCTTCAATTGTCAAATCAAAAGGCAAATGTTTTTTATCTTTACACCAATCTACCTTATATTGTCTCTTTATTGAAGGATAATTTGTTTTTAATTTATCATAAACAAGAACTTCTGTTTTATATCTACAATTTGGACACCAAGAACCATCCGTAATATGACATAATTTACTTGGAAAATCATTTCCACATTTATCGCAATCAAATATAAATTTTTCAGCACTACTTTTGAATACTTCGATAGGTTGTTTTTTATTTTTTGTTGACCAGTTTTTACTTCTCTCTATTGAAGCAAAAGATTTATTCCGACAAGTGTGGCAATTCATTTCCTCTTTACATATCATTAAATTATGACAATAGTTACAGGAATTTCCTCTAGTTATATGAGATAGTTTTTGTTTAAAGGTATGTTTACATATAGGGCAATCAAATAAATATTCTTTATGTGAATTTTTAAATAGTTCAAATGGTTCTTCAAAATTTAAATCAGACCAATTTTTTGAATACTCTACAGAAGCAAAACATTTATCATAACATAAACTACAATTTCTATTTAAATCGCAAAGTTTTTTATTAGCACAATAAGAACACCAAGACCCTTTATTTAAGCAATTTAATGCTATTTCAAAAAGATGCTCACATTCACCACAATCAAACCAAAATTTTTTATGTGAATTTAATGCCACTTCATTCGGCTTTAAAGTATTTCGATTTGACCAAAATTTTGACTTCGAATGAGTATCAAATGTTGTCATTATTTCTTTATGGAATTATCTATAATAAATAATTTTAAATCAATTTTAATCTTTTTTATTCTTCATTTTTAATGCCCATAATTTTTTGTCTATTTTATACCAATCATCAATCTCATTTCACTTACAATACCCTAAACTATTATTTTACATTAAAATATCTCACATCTTCATCTAATAATATATGTGGACGTTCATAATTCAATTTATTATCTTAACAAATTGAATAAGTTTTTAATTAATAAATTAAATGTATATTAATTAAAATGAGTAAAAAGATAATGCATCCTACTAATCCAAAACCAAAAGTTGTAACTGAAGATTTAGGAAAAATATTTGAAATGGCAATTTGTTTACTATATGAAACACCTTATGATGGTAAATTTAAATATAGTTTGGAAAAGGCCGAACTCCTTAAACAAAAAATACAAAATCTAAAAATGTTGTTTCCACACAAACTATTACATACAGCTAAAAATGGTGCGAGATATGATTTTACTGGACAATATGATAATAACGTACAATTAAGTGCAAAAACAACAAAAAATAAAGGTGTGTTAAAGGTATGTCCACAAGTGATTGGACAGCCAACCAAAAAGAAATTTTGTGAATTCTTTAAAATAGATTTAAATATAACTATTCCAGAAATAAAAAATTACATTACAGAAAATATTAAAAATATGTTAAAAGTATATTTCGAGCATACTTTTGATTGTCCTATTATATTTTATAATGAGGCAAAAAATGTGTTATGCTTTATTAAAAAAGTAAATGATATAGAGTGGGAAAATTATAATATTGAATTTGGAAATATAAAAAAAAATAAAGATTGGAATGAAAGCACATCAATATATATAAATGACTATTCTATAGGTGAATTTCAAGTACATAATCATAGAGATAATATAAAATTTAGATGGAATTTGTGTAATTTATTACATTATTTTCATGACGGACAAAAAAATAAATATTTTGAAATAACTAATGTGCATAATCTTGAAAAGGTGGTTTAAATTTGCTTGATTAATTCATATTCAATTTCGATAAAATTACCTTTTTTAGTTGTATCAACGACCCATAAATACTCTTCTACGTATTTTTTGTCAACGCTTTGTTGAGCTTTAAATTTATTATATTGAATTTTATATAATTTAACAAATCCTTTTTTAAGAAGTATTTCTTTAAATTCATCAACTGACAACAAACCTTCATTATTATATGAAATAATTAATATGTTACAATTAATTCCACTTATTAATTTTGTAAAAGTATCTTTAACTTCAGTTTTTTTACAAAAATTACTTTTATTATAACCATCAATTAGAGCAGTTTTTCCATTCAACACAATATTTTTATCATAATGTGCTATATAATTTAATGGAGAGTAATTTGCACTGTATTGTCTTTGGTTATATGGAGGGTCCATATAAACAACATCGTAAAATTTTGAGTCTGGTTTAGCAAAATTTTCCGCAAATTCATTAAATACTGAATTATTTTCTGTTATATTTTGTTTTTGATGAATTGGTAATAAAACTAAATCTTTCTGAGCAGTTTTTTTATAGTCTTTAAGATAAGCACCATACACACAAGATGTATTTGCAACCTTATCAACTGAAACAATAAGTGATGCTAATACAAAATTAAATTCATTTAATGTTATTAATTTATTATCTAATTGTTCTTGAATATATTGTCTAATTGCGTCTGTCTTTCTAGCATTATTATTTGTAAAGAACATTCTTTCACATTGTTCATTTGGTGTAAAATTTTTATATATCAAACCATCAACTAATTCGACTTTATTACAATCATCTATAATTTTTTTTATATTTTCAGTGTAATTACATTTTAGTAACGCATAATTAATTATATAACTATAATATTCAATATCATTTGCATCACACGATTTAAATTTTTCTTGCATATTAAAACCAACAACTCCTGTTCCTGCAAATAAATCCATAAATGATTTATTACTCATACCATCAATATTGTCTTTACATACTTCTAATAAAGTATTGTATAATGTATGTTTACAACCTATATAGTTCAATCTATTCATTTCTTTATTAATATATTATTTAATGAATATATATATATATTAATCAATTTTTTAAATAATATATTATAGTAATATTGTATTATTTTTTATATTTTCTTTTATAAGTTTTTTTCTTCACTATTTTTCTTTTATTTGTTTTTCGTTTTATATATCTCCCACCAATAATTTGTTTTTGTTGAGTTGAATTTAAAAATGAAAAATCTATAAAATTTAGATTTGGCTGTAATCGTTTTTTTTCCATAACAATACTACCTGGGTTTTTTCTGCTACATACTTTGTCTATTTCAAATCCTATTTTTTTATAACGAGGAACTAAAAACCCAGCATTTGACGGTTCATCTTCTACAAACAACTTTATATTTGTTTTGTGTAAATTTTGTGCAACTAGTTGTTCCATTAAAATAAACATTATATCAACAGGAACTCCTGTTGAACCTGGAATAGTTTTTTCTTGTAAAATCACATCATCCGGTGATATTTTACATACATCATTTATCCATACATCATAACCTTTTCTAGTGTTACACCAATCAAATATTTGTAAACTTCCAGAGGCAACATTATTAATACCATTAACAGATACAATTAATAATGCGCTCAAATCATCAACATCAATCATATTACTAATATCTGTTTCATGTATATCTAAACATAATTTTCCTTTATATGTTCTATTTCCAAAATAACTAACTATCTCATTTTTTTCATTTGGATTAGTTAATGGCGTTAGATAAATTACGTAATTATATTCAAACCCTCCGTGATTAATTATTCCTGTAAATTTACTTTGACCAGTATTATTTTCAAATTTAAGAGCAGGCATATATATATATATAATAAAAATAATATATAATATTAATATATGGAAAAACATAGTATATTTTTTTATATATTCTTAGTATTTGTATTATTTTTCTGTCTTGTTATTTACTATCAATCAGACGCATATGATTTAAAATGTATTATTGCATCAAATGATGGTAATAGATATTGTGTTAGAGAGAGAGAAAAAATGGAATTAGCAGCTAATCTTTTAGCAGATGTTACACAAAAAATGAAAGATACTGTAATTTTTATAAAAGAGAAACACCCTCAAGACCAAAGAACAATTAGATTAGTTGAAGGATTTAAGCCACAAAAAATTAATGAAACTCTTCCTACCAGCGAATTAACAGCATATAGTGAAAATAAGGGAGAAAAATTAGCTTTTTGTTTAAATAAATCAAAGAATGGTTCAAAATTAATTGATATTAATACTTTAACATTTGTTGCTCTTCATGAGTTATCTCATATAGCTACTAAATCGGTTGGTCATGGACAAGAATTCTGGGAAAACTTTAAGTGGGTATTACAAAATGCAAAAGAAGCTGGCATTTATTCTCCAGTTGATTATAAAAAATATCCTGAAGAATACTGTGGAATGAAAATAAATGATAATCCATATTATGATTTAGTTTAGTTTTTTTCTCTATATAATTTATAAATGGAAGGTTCTTTGATACATGTTTTCCATGCGTTTATTATTACTATTATTCTTTTTATAATAATGAGATTTGGATTAAGTCAATCCCAAACAATGTCTGTAAATAGAAGTATTTTAATTGGGTCTTTTGCTTTAATTTATATGATTTTATTTGGACATGGACTGCCAACCCAGATAAATAAAATTTAATTATTTTTAATTTAATGTAATTTGTATTAAAATAAATTAAAAATATAATACATTAATATATATGTCACAATCTATAACTTCAATAAAAACAATAGACAAACCTTTAGATAATATTATTTACAAAGTAAAGCATATAGTCAATAATAAAGTTGATACAGTTTATGTATTTTATGGACAAAAAAAAGAAGACAAATCTGAACAATTAATTGAAAAAATATTTCCAAATGAAGAACGGGATGAAATTGAAACTGATACTAAGATAATTTTTTGTGATGAGAGAATTCATCCTGACGATTCTATTGCTGCAATTAAACTTAAAATACTTAATCAGTTAACTAAAAAGGATATAGCGGTTGAAGAGGTTTATCTTTTCTGTAAAAAGATTGAAAAATTAAATTCTGTAGCTGTTTATCAATCATTAACACAAAATAAAAAACTTTCACTTACTAAAATTAGACTTGATCAGTTTCTTTCAAATATTAACACAGATTTAGAGGGAAATAAAATTGAAGAACCAACTGATAAGGAAGTTTACTCTTATGATGATATTTTTGAAATGAAATTAGATGATAAAAAATATATTATAAATAAAGTTTTAGGTCAAAAGTTTTTTATTGTTGAAAATGAATATCCGTTTATTTCCAATCCATTTGATGTTAAAGAATACGATAAATTTTTGCAACAAAACTCGCGTAAGACATTATCAACACTTAATAATCATTTATTACTTAATACTGGAGGTATTTTTAACAATAGTATATATTTATGTCTTGCAGAAGATGTTTTAAGTTATGCTGCTGAAAACGATATATCTGAACAAACTACTCTTAAAATTTATTATCCATTTCTTTACAATAAAAATATTAATACATTAGAAGATTTAGATAGAAAAAGAGAAGAATTATTACAATCTACTAAGAAAATTGACAATGAAAAAACTCGTAATTTGTTTAAAGTTATTGATATGTTTTATAATGTATATGATTTACGAACGAATAACTTAAACTATATTTCAAAGGGTATAAAATTTATTAAGGCAGTTATGAAACCTGATTTTGATGTTAAAATACCTCTTGAAATAATATTCAAAATTGTTCATGCAACAGAAACAAATCCTTTAATTAAATACAATCCATCGTCAAGACAAGAAAATATTTATAGACTTTATACTGATAAGATATCTACTGATGGCAGAAAAATTCCTTATCTTAAAAAGGCTACAATTATTAGATTGACAAAAGCAATTGGACGTAATAAGTGTGTTTCTATATATATTGAAACGGTTGATTCGCAAATACTTAACTGTGAATTTGATGAGGAAGGTTATATTACTATGACTGCTGATTTTGATACGCTTGTTGATGTTTCACATGTTGATGAAATTTTTAGAAATTTAATTAATCCAATTATACAAGAAATCAGAGCTGTCTTAGAGCAAAGTGGATATAAATTAAATTTATTTAATAGTTTGAATGATGAAAATGTTGAAATTAAACAAATGACTTATGAAAGTAATATAAATATTACTAAAAATTTTGATATTGAAACATATAAGGGTTGTATTTCAAGTATTTTTATTAATCAAACTGATAAATTAAAGGGTAATAAACTTAAATTGCGTTTCAAACGTGTATCAAATTACAGTAAATTTACAAGTCAAGAAGCTTTTATTCTTGAAAAATCTGAACAAGGATTAAGAGGAAATGAAATTATCAAAGAGCTTCTTGATAATTTTCCTGAAGATCTAACTAGAGAACAAGCTATTGACCTAGTAAGAAAAGTTGCGAATGAATTAGAAGTTGAACGAGGCGCAAGGAAATCTGACATTAAAATTAAAGAAAATCCTGGGTTTAAAACCGAAGTATCGATTGATTTAGAAACAGCAACACTTAAATTTGTTACTGAAAATATCAATAATATTAATTATTTATATACTTTACCTATTTATTTAGATACAATTGTACGTTTGACACAAGATAAAACATCTACTAAATATCCTATTTCTGAAATTAATAGATTATGTGGAGCAGAAGAAATTGTTGATATATCATTTCCAGATATTACATCATCTATGGAAGCTTCTGTAGAAGAAGGCGAGGATATTGAAATCCAAGGAGATGAAAGTGTTCAATATACTCCCTATAGGGTTGTTGAAATTGAAAAAGAGAAACCCAAAGGTGCATTAAGTTTATTTTTTGATGAAGACGAATCAGAAGAAAGTTATGAAGCTGAAGGTGGTAAACCATATTCTTCTTCTGAGGAGTCAATTACAACTGAATCAGCTGAACCTAAAAAATTAACTTATGCTGGTATAACTGTTCCATCTGGCATATCATCTGACAATTCTGAAGAATCAATTCGCACAGATAATTCTATTCCAAATATAACTGCTAAAGTTATAAAGGGTGATACTGAAACATCTCCTGCAAGTTTTGCTTCTTCCCTCAAAAAAGAAGCAGAAAATGTATTGGGTTCATTTTCTGATATAGGTAGTTCTGAGATGTCCGTTTCAACTGAAAAACAAACCACTCCTGATGTTGTTACCGCAGTTGTTAAGAAAAGTGAAACTCCCAAAGAAAGTGAAAAATCTGTTTCATCTGAAAAACAAACCACTCCTGATGTTGTTACCGCAGTTGTTAAGAAAAGTGAAACTCCCAAAGAAAGTGAAAAATCTGTTTCATCTGAAAAACAAACCACTCCTTATGTTGTTACCGCAGTTGTTAAGAAAAGTGAAACTCCCAAAGAAAGTGAAAAATCCGTTTCATCTGAAAAACAAACAACTCCTGATGTTGTTACCGCAGTTGTTAAGAAAAGTGAAACTCCCAAAGAAAGTGAAAAATCCGTTTCATCTGAAAAACAAACCACACCTGATGTTGTTAATAAATCAAAAACTACTACATCTATTTTAGAAGAGAATAAACAAAAAATTATGATTAATAGTGAACCAGATGAGAAAATAATACCAAGTAAGACAATTACAAATGTAGAAAAGGAAGAGCAAAAAGAGGAATTACCTGAAGAAGAAGAAGAAGAAGAAGAAGAAGAGGAGGATGTAAGAAATATTGATGGACTGAAATTAAACAAACCATATTATTTTCAAACTTTAATTGAGAAGAGAGACCCTGTATTAATCATTAAAGAAGATACACCTGAATACAATGCTTATTCAAGAACATGTTTATCTGATAAAAGAAGACAACCTGTTATTCTTAGTGATGCACAATTAGAAAAAATAAATAAAGAACATCCAAATTTCTTGAGAGAACAGGATGTAATTAAATATGGTTCGGATGAAAAACATAAGTTTAACTATATTTGTCCGCGTTATTGGTGTCTTAAAAATAATACAATTATTGACCCAAATGATCTTAAAATGGTAAAAGGTGAATTAGTTCATCAACCTAAAAAGGGTCCTTCATGTGGTAAAGTATTACCAAAAAAAGAAAAAAAAGTAAAACCAGGGTATTATATATATGAATTTTATGATAAAGGAGATGAATCTTATCCTGGTTTAATTCCTGATAAACATCCAAAAGGATTATGTTTACCGTGTTGTTTTAAAAATTATAATACAGAAGGAAGAATAAAGGCAAAGAAGAGATGTTTAGAGAAAGGAGAAAAAGAAGAATCTCCTGAAAAAGGAGAAACTTATATTTTAGGTCCAGATAAATTTCCTCTTGAAATTGGTCGTTGGGGTTATTTACCTCCAGAAATTCAAACTATGTTGCACGATGTTAATACAGATTGTCAAATAAGCAAGACAAATACAAATATAAAACCAAATCATCCATGCTTACTACGACACGGTGTAGAAATAAATAAAAAACAATCATTTATATCTTGTATATCAGATGTAATATTTTTTGGTAAAAGAATAGTTGATGAAGAAAATCGTTTAACAACAAAAACAGCTAGAGTTTTAACTACTAAAGAATTGAGAGATAGAATTATAAAGTCAATCAATATTGATGGATTTATTAAGTATCAAAATGGTAATTTAGTTACAGATTTTCATAATCCTGATATAGAAGTAAATATAGAGAAATATAGTAATTCAAAATTATATTCAAAAATTGATATTAAAAAACCAGAAGAGAAAGCATATTTTAGAAAAGTTGTATCTGCATTTGAAAATTTCAAAATATTCTTACAAGATGATGATGCTTTAATTGATCATACATACTTATGGGATATAATTTGCATGCCAAATAAGTATTTATTCCCAAATGGTGTAAATTTAGTTATTTTTCAATTGCCGCGAGATGATATCACAAATAATGTGCAATTAATATGTCCAACAAATCATTATTCAATAGAATTTTATCAAGCAAGAAAACCAACTATAATTCTTATTAAGGAAGACGGATATTATGAACCGATTTATTCATATCTTATGGATGGTAATAAATTAAAAGTAACAAAGGAATTCAAAGAATATGACCCTCAACTTTCAAAAACAATGCGTGCTGTTTTTAAGGAGTTGATAAAACCATTTTTTGAATTAATTTGCAGACCGCTTGACAGTATGCCAAATGTATATAAAGCAAAAAGACCATTATTGTTATATAATTTAGTTCAAAAATTAGATAAATATGAATATAAAATTAATAAACTTGTTATGAATTTTAATAATAAAATTATCGGTGTTATCGCCGAAGAACCTGGTGTGTCAGAGAGAGCTGGGTTTATTCCATGTTATCCATCTGCATTAGATGAAAATCTTAAGAAGGATTTAGATTATGTTTTTATGAATGATTTATCATTATGGAATAATTATACTAATACAGTTCAATTTCTAAATAAACTTGATAGACGTAGTAAAAAAAGGCGTGATGAACCGGATATTCCTTGTAAACCTGTATTTAAAATTGTTGAAGATGAACATGTTGTAGGTATTTTAACGAATACAGATCAATTTATACAAATTTCTGAACCAGTTCGTCTTGATGAAATTGAACCAGAACTTGATTTACCATCTATTACAGACGCAGATTATATAGTAAGGGATTATTCTAAACAAAAAACTAAGCAAATAGTTACACCAATGAAACAAACAGAAATCAATATTTTAACAGATGATAATGTTGATAAAGAGAGAGAAGATTATATAAAGAAAATTAAATTGGAAACTAGTTTTTATAATGTTTTTAGAAACACAATTAGAATATTGTTAAATAACTATGAGAATATTAAAACTAGAGTTAAAATCGAATCCGAAATGAGTATAGAATATATAATTTATTCTGATAAATTAGTTAATATTAATAATTTATTAAGAGAACTCGTTGGTGATAGAATACAATTTATTGGAGATGAAAACTATTATAAACTTATCAATGAAGTATCTACATGTATTGTAAAGGAGAATTCCCAATGCAAAGATACTCCAAATTTATGTGTTGTTACAGAAAAAGGAAAATGTAATCTTATTTTACCAGAGAGAAATTTAATAACCAATAAAGAAAATAAACCAATTTATTTTGGTAGAATGGCTGATGAATTAATTAGATATAATAGAATAAAGGTGTTTATGTTACAACCACAAATGTATTTATCATTTGGTAACATTGGTTATAATTTAAGAGATAATGAGATAATTTTGGTTCAATCTACAATAACTCAAGAATATTTTGATACTTTATTTCCTGCTGTTACAAACAAATATATTAAATATAATTCTTATGATGAAACAGAACCTATAATAACACAAGTTTATGATAATAACATACCATCATTAGACAAAGCGATAGGTAGAAAAAATGAATTAATATGTGACAAAGTTGATAAACAACATATATCATCTAGTATGTGGAAAAAGTGTTTCCCAAATAACTATATTGAAACTGAATATAGTAGATATAACTTTTGTACCTTTAATTTTATAATTGATTTAATTGAGAGAAAAACAGATAACAAATATTCAATAAATGAAATTAAGAATTTATTATTTGAAGAGTATAAAAAATATATTGAAGAATATCAAGATAAAATATTAGAAATATTGATTAGAGAAGGTAAGAAAACATTAGGAGACCAAGTAATTTCAGGAACGTTATCATTTGTAAGTTTTATTTATACTGATAATTACTTCTTAACACCATTTGATGTGTGGTTACTTGTAAATAGATTTAAAATTCCAACAATATTTATATCACAAAAATTCATATTACAAACTAAAAACGGTCAATATGAAAAAAATGAATTTGTCGCATATGGAGATGAAAATGATAAATTTGCATTTATTGTTGTCCCTGGTTTAAGAGCAGAGAATGTTCCAAATTTCAAGATTATAAAATCTGATAAGGGTGATAATTTTATTTCTCTCGACAAATTAAATGAAGATTGTGTTGAGAAAATACAAACTGCTATTCAAAATAAATTATCAATAGAAGAATATTTAGAAAAATATGTAATTAAATCAAAATATGAGTATCATAAGAAAAAACCTAAAGGGCTTTTAATAGAGAGTGATACAGAAGAAGAAGAGAGAAAGAAACAAAACAAGAAAAAGAAATTAATTATAGAAGAAACCACACCTGTTAGTAAAGAAACTGCAGTAATTCAAAAAAATAAGCCCACTAGAAAGGTTATAATACGAGGTGAACCAAAAAATAAATCAAGACGAAAACCGGTATAAAAAAGAGAAGAATTGATACTGAGAAAGTTTAACTTATAGAATCTTCATCATGTTGTTCATCATAATCTTCATCATTTAACTCATCATTTACATTTTCTTCATTAGTATTGGATGTATCAGTTACTTGATTATTTCCAATGACAACTAATTGCATAAAAAAATTTAAATTTCTACTTGTAGTTTGATGCTCAATATTAAAGTAATCTTCGTCTTCATATTCTAGTATATTATCATCACTATATTTATATGATAAGTGATTATTCATAAAATTATCATTATCATATACGTTAAATTTTTTATGTTTTAAGTTAAAATCTATATGTGATTTAAACTTTTTAATTTTACCATTAATAAATTTTTGTTTAAGAACAATATTTTTCCTTCCAAAAGAGGGATTAAAACTTATAAACGCATGTAATTTTTTATATAATCTATTTTTTGACTCTAATTTTATTTTTGGAACAAGTGAATAGTTATAATTAAGATACAAATACAAGTAAGGTTTCATTATTCTTATGAGTTCATGAATCGGAAATTCTTTATGAATCACAATTTTTCTTTGAATACCTTGACTATGATTGAAACCATTTATCATGTTATCAATATCTTCTTTTAGTTGTGGTTTACACGTGTTCTTTAAATAATTTTGTATTGATAATTCTCTCAAAATATGTTCATAATTATTAGTAAACTTTGTGATATTAAAATTACATTCCGCAAACTTTAAAAATATATCTAGATGAGTATTTTTTGTATAACCAATTTTAAAAGTATTTATAATCTGAAAATAAACATAATATAAATTTGACTTACCGAAAGGTAGATTATTATAAGGATTTTTAATAGTAATTGGCTCACAAAAAAATATGTAAGTATTCGTTAAAGAATTGTAAATAATTTTTAATAAATCTTCAATTTTAAATAAATATCTACATTGATTATGATATATACATATAATATTTTTATCTTTTATTTCAATAGTATTTAGATGTAAATCTGTGTCAACAACTAGTTTAGATTTTTTAATCTTATATTTATAGCAAAAATTATTTAATATATGATAAATCTTTTGAACTTTATGAAAGTAATGAATAAAATCATTTCTATTATCATCTTTATTTAAAAAATAAAAATTATGAATAGTTTCATTAAAAAAATGAAATTTACTTTTATATATTTTATTACTAATATAAAACCCAAAAAATATTTTATGTATGCCACCAACCTTATCATATTTATCGTATTTTGGAGAAAAAATATTATTTTCAATATTTATTAATTTATATACTATTAATTCAAACGTATTCATAACTGAATAATATAATTATTTATATTTATATTATTAATTCTAAAAGATAATTTTTTAATAAAATATTAGTTGCTCTTAAAATCCAGGATTGTAAGTGTTATCTCCACCCATATTTTCAGACTTAATTGTAATTACATTATTTTGGATTGCAATTTTATTAGGAGCACATTGGTCGTCTGGATTTTCAGCACCTCCAAAGAATTTCTCAATTTCGTTATCTGTATTAATATATTTATATTCGCTAGCAGCTTCAAGCTTATGCATTTCTTCAATATCAAGAACAACTTGGAAAGCAGCTGTGCCGAAATGGCCTTCTTGACCACACATAACATTTGCGGAAATACCTCTTAGTGTATCTAATTCAGCATGTCTAGCAGCTTTTAAGAACATTTCAGGTGTTTCCTCAAATGATGCCTTGGCAATTGGACCAATATTATCATTGTTAATACCATGCCTGAATATTGAAATCAATTTATGAGTAAATGTCATTCTATCAACAAGAACACTATAGTTGTGATAGTTAATATATGTACCATCAAATTCTACAACATCAACTAATTCATTATAAATAGATTGTCTTGCGGCTTCAATACCAAGAACATTATAAATTTCTATAATATCATTACTTAAAGTTCTTGTGTTATCAATAAAATCAAGACCTAATACACTTAGCAAGTTAGTGCCAATAGTATCAAGAACCCATATATCTTGTTTCTTGTAAATACCGTTTACTTCAACAACATTATCAAGTATTTTACGAAGAATAACTTTATTAATTCCTTCAATTCCTCTTAATACAACCTTTTGTAAAAGTTGGTCTTGAAAGTTTTTAAGAATGTAAATTTGGTCAGACTGGTCAAGAGGATTAACCTTAGTTTTCTTTTGTGCGCCTTTACTACCAGATGATTTAAGAACATCATTCATTCTAATTCTGAATATTAATTTATCAGAGTTGAAATCAGAATAAATGCATGTAATCTGGTCATAACAATTTTTAAGTGTAAAGTTCACATCATCCATAGTAATATTTTTCTCAAGCATTACTTCAGGATCCATAACCATTCTTACAACCCATTTTGACTTCTCAGTTTCTCCGGATTCAAGATTGATTTCATTGCATTGGTCGACTAATTGTTCAAAAGCTTTATACTGTTCAATACACTCTTTATCCTCAGCAATTAATGTATTTAAGTCATCTGGGTCAAAGCAAACTTCAGTAGACTTAATAATTTCTTGTAATTTAGTATGCTCAAGCATATACATAATTGTGCGAGCTTTATCCTTATGTCTTTCATCATCAGGTTTCAAGTAAATACTTAAGGAAGGATTTTTAATTTCACTTGAAAGCGAAAGGATTTCTTCAATTCTTGGAACACCACGAGTAACGTTAGATTTGGAAGCTACACCAGCAAAATGGAAAGTGTTTAAAGTCATCTGAGTAGAGACCTCACCTATACTTTGACCAGCAATCATACCAACCATTTCACCTGGTGTAACAATAGCTCTTTTAAAATCCATTATAATTGTATCGAGTAACAAAAGTAATGTAGATTTGTTAAATCTCTTGATAATAAGCAAATCTTTAGGTGATAAATAATAAAAGTATAATGTTTTAAATAATTCAGTTGGTGGAGAGTAGTGTAATTTGCTAAGATTATCATAATAGTCTTTAATTATCTGAAAAGCTTCATATGGAGTAATATCAACTAAAGTTGATGAATTAATTTCACATTGTCCTTGAATATTTGCAATTACACAGACAAATGCCACAGGACAATTGATAACTTTATCACTTTTATTTTTGAAAACATTTTTAATAATTATTTCTCTTTTATCAATCATATTTTCAATTAATTTATTCATTTCATTATCATATTCAGTCTTTTGTTTTCTAACTCTTGTCATGGTATTTTTCAAGAATATATTACTTAATGTTTTTACCTTTCCATTTTCTTCAGGAATAAGATAATGGTTATAAATATCTTGAGTGCTCATCTCAACAATAGGTATTTCTTGGTCCTCAACCTTTGTAGTGTCGATGCTATCATCACCATATTGAAATTGCACAATTTTATTTTTATTAGTTCTAATGGTCATATCATATTCAACCTTTAAGTCTTCAAGAGCTTTAATGAGTCTTCTTTGAATATAACCTGTTGTAGAAGTTTTAACAGCAGTATCAATAAGACCAACACGACCACCCATTGCGTGCATAAATAATTCCTGAGGTGATAATCCATCAATATATGAACTTTCAACAAAACCACGTGCACCCGGTGAATCATCGTACTTAGTAAAGTGTGGTAATGTTCTATGTTCAAACCCGTATGGAATACGTTTGCCATCTACGTTCTGTTGTCCAAGACAAGAAATCATGAATGAAATATTCAAGTCCGACCCTTTAGAACCGGCTTGAACCATGGTAACAAATCGGTTTCCTTCAGATAAGTTCTTCAATCCAATTTTACCAGCTTCTGATGATGCTTGATTAAGAATGCTGTTAACTTGAGTTTCAAACTCTTCTAGATTTGTCTTACCAGTATTATTTTCAAATATTCCTAACTGAACATTATCAATTAAATTTTTAACTTCTATTTTCTTTTGAGTAATTACTTTAATAATTTCATCATTCGTGTTTTGGTTTGAAATTAAATCACTAATACCAACACTGAAACCAGCAGAGTTCATATATTCAGTAACAATATTCTGTAAATCATCAATAAACTTAGCAGATGCCATATTACCAAAGTCATTGCAAACTCTTTGTAAAAGACCTTTAGTTCTTGCACCCAATACACTTTTATCCATTTGACCTTTGATATATTTTCCATTTTTGATTTCAACCTTTTTATATTTCATTGATAGAGGTGGCATAATTTGACTAAGAATATCAAAATTACTCATACCACCTTCCTTTTGAATATCTTCAAGTAATTGTTTTTCATTTACTCCATTAAACATCATAAGTAAATTCATAGCTTGTCTTGGACTAAATTTAATATTATCTCTTGAAAATAAGTATGAACCAAGCATAGAATCTTGATAAATACCAATAATTGATGCATTGTTTGCAGGACTGATGATTTGATAAGGAACTGCTGCCAAATTTTTCAGCTCAGCTTCTGATTCGGGGTCTTGTGGCATGTGTAAGTTCATCTCATCTCCATCGAAATCCGCATTATAAGGCTTTGTGTCTGCAACATTCATTCTAAAAGTATCGCCGCGTGTCATAATTCTTGCAATATGACACATCATACTCATTCTATGTAGTGTAGGTTGACGGTTAAATAGAATTGGGTCACCATTCATCATATGACGGTCAACAATATCTCCTTCTTCCAATATAATAGAATTTCTATCTAAATAATATCTCAAAGTAATATCCTCGCCATTTAGTTTTTTTAACATTTTAGCTCCAGGCCATACATCAGGTCCATTTCTAACTAATTTTGTCAAATAATCTTTATTAATTTTATTGACAACAACAGGTTTTGTAATATTTTTTGCAATTTTCATAGGTATTCCTAACTCGCGAATGGAAATATTAGGGTCTGCTGTAATAACCGAACGAGCACTGAAGTTAACACGTTTAGCCATTAAGTTTCCTCTCATGCGTCCACCTTTTCCATTCAAACGGTCTTTAATAGACTTTAAAGGTCTGCCAGAACGCTGTGCAACAGAAGCAACTCCTGGAATTTTATTATCAACTTGAGTTGCTACATAATATTGCAAAACAGTTGTCCAATCATCAATCACGTTTGCAGGAGAATTATTTTGAATTTTTTCTTGTAGTGTTTTATTTGTTTTAATAATATTAACCAATATATGACTTAAATCATCCTCTGAACGTTGTTGTGCGTCATGCTTTACTGATGGTCTTACTGATGGAGGAGGAACAGCCATAACTTGGCAAATCATCCAATCCGGTCGCGAATAAACAGGACTAAAACCCATAAATGACACATCTTCATCTGAAATTCTCTTGCAAATTTTCAAAACCATTTCAGGCGTTAATTTCACTATCATTGGTTCAGCTTCAGCATCTTCGCTTTTCCATTCAGCGTAAATAGTAGCCAACCCTTCTTTTCTAATTTTATTAGGCTGCAAGCAACCACAACCATCTTCTGTGTCTTCGCCACAACGCTTAATTTTACTGGCTAGAGAGAATACATATTTCCATCTTGCGTCTCCCTGCACCTTTAAAGCTTGCTTAAATTTTTCTTTGCTGACAAGAAGTTTGCTACATTTAAAGCAAACACATCTTAATACTTTTTGTATTGAATTTAAGTATTGGATATAAAATACTGGTCTTGCTAATTCAATATGACCTGAATAACCAGGTGTTTCCAAATATCGTAAACCATCAGTAGGACAAATTAATCCTGGTTCTAAAACCCCCATTCTTGGATCAAATAATCCTCCAATTACAGGTTTATTATTTATATAAGTATCTCTGCTTGTAATTTCAGCAACAGACCCTTTTCTAATTTCATCAGGAGATAGAATGCTGAATTGAATTCCAACTACCTTAGAAATATTCATTAAATTATAATTGGAACTTGTAAATTGCGACATCTCTTATAATATATGAATATAGATTTAAATTGTTTTTATATATCAATTTTATTTTTTATATATCAATTTAATTTTTTATATATCAATTTAATTTTTTAATTATCTAAAATATTTTGGGTTCATTATTTTTTAATTTAAAATAAAATTGATAACAATTTAAAATTAATTATTTAAGATATATAATATAAGAATGGCTCGCGAAAGTTCAAACAAATTATCAAAGCGTGAACAGGTTAAGCTTTCTAATAAGAAGGCTGAGGCAGACCGTAAAAAGAAGAAAAATGAACAATCTGATAGTGATGATGAAAATGACAGTGCTTCTGATAATGAAGAGATGGATATGCATGAATTTCGTAAGTATGTTCAAAAGATATTTCCTTCTAAACATTTAGAAAAGAAGATCAATGCTGGTGAAAAACTTAAGGATATATTTGATGAAGTTAATGAAAGCGATGATAGTGATTATATTCCAAAGAAGAAGAAACCTTCAAAAAAGTGTAAAAAAATAGTTGAGAAATATGAAACTGATTCGGATGAAGGTGACTGGGAAACTGCTTCAGAAGAGGAAGAAAAAGTGATTAAAAAATCTAAGAATAACAAAAATAATAAGAAAAATAATAAGAAAAATAGTAAGAAAAATAGTAAGAAAAATAAAATTGAAGTTTCTGATAATGAAACAGTTTCAATTGGTTCAAAGGATACTGATGATGAAGTAGGTGATTTTGAAGGAAAACCAGGTAAGCTAAATATTACATTTACAATTGGAGGGATGTCCGAAGATGAATTAGATTCTGAATTTGAAGGGTATGAAGATTCTGATGATGTAACAGAAGATGAAGATGAGTCTGTCTCAACAGATGATAGTTCTTATGATGAGGACGAAGAGGAAGATTATGAAGAGGAAGAGGAAGAGGAAGAAGAAGAGGAAGAAGAAACACCTAAAAATAAGTCAAAAAGGATTGAAAAGAAGGATAATAAAAAGGATAAGAAAGATAGTAAGAAGGAAACTTCTGAAGAGAACCCCGAAGATAAGAGTGAAGTATTGAACCAACTTAAGTACATATTGCTAAAAAATCCAAAGAATAAATCAATTGAAAAATGTATTGAAATTTACGAAGAGGATGTTAAGTATGAAAAAAAAAGAAAGGAGAAAAAAGAAAAGAAGCAGAAGGCAAAAAATTTAAGAATTTTCAGGAAAAATTTGAGTGATAAAAATTCTATGAACGATTTCTCCTTTTATGAAAAGCTGGAAACTGAAAATCAAAAGAAATTAATTAAGGAATTGAGAGAAATTAATAAAATTACAAGAATAGAGAAACCATATAGAATGACACTATTAGAAGCTGATATTCCTCTTCAATTTAAGGCAGCTGCATTTAAGAAGGTAAATTCTTTAAGATATATGGAGTCTGGTAGTGGTGAATTCTATAAGATTAAGAATTGGGTAGATACATTTATGAAGATACCATTTACTAATTATCAGTCGCTTCCAATTAGTATTGAAAATGGTATAGAAAGCTGCCATGATTTTATGGCAAACGCACAAAAAACACTAGATGAAGCGGTTTATGGACTAAATGATGCTAAAATGCAGATAATGCAAATGTTAGGACAACTTCTTACTAATCCAAAAGCAATTGGAACAGCTATTGCTATTCATGGACCTCCTGGTACAGGTAAAACTAGTTTAGTAAAGGAGGGAATTAGTAAGATTTTAAATCGTCCATTTGCGTTTATTGCTCTAGGAGGTGCAACTGATAGTAGCTTTTTAGAAGGTCACGGCTACACATATGAAGGAAGCACCTGGGGTAAAATCGTGCAAATTTTGATTGATAGTAACTGTATGAATCCTGTTATATATTTTGATGAACTTGATAAAATTAGTGACACTCCTAGAGGTGAAGAAATTGCTGGTATTCTAACACATCTAACAGATACTTCGCAAAATTCTCAATTTCATGATAAATATTTTGCAGAAATTAATTTTGATTTGAGCAAATGTTTATTTATATTCAGTTATAATGATGAATCGAAGGTAAATGCAATTTTGAAAGATAGAATGTATAGAATTAAGACAAAGGGTTACTCTGGTAAGGAGAAGACTGCAATTGCAAATAATTATTTGCTTCCTAAGATTAGAGAACAGGTTAAATTTACTGAAGGAGACATTATTATTCCAGATGAAGTATTGTCATATATTAATGAAACTCATTGCAATAAGGAAGATGGTGTAAGAAATATGAAACGTTGTCTAGAAATAATTCATACAAAATTAAATTTATACAGACTAATGAAGCCAGGTTCAAATATCTTTGAGACTGAGATGTCTTTGAAGGTTGAGTTTCCTTTTAAGGTTACAAAAGATATTGTAGATAAATTAATTAAGAAAGATGAAGACCATATAAGTAAATACATTCGTGATACTATGTATGTATAAATAATTTAGAATATAAATAATAAAATTAAAGCACTTAAAGAAAATATATTATTATAAAACCTACTTAAAGAAGAAAGAAAACATTTTAATTTGGGGAAAGTATTTTGACTTTTTTAAAATGGACAAAAAAAATGTCCAAAAAAAAATAGTGCCGATATTTTATGAAAATTGGAATCCATTGTGACCATATTTGAAAATTATCGTCTGGTCACCAAAAAAATAATTTTCATTTTGTTACGATAAATTTTTTATATAAAAATTTAAAGATATTTTCTATAGCTAACATATGGAAACATTCGGTGACAAAATTCTGCCATTTTTAATATTTTTTAATATATTTTAGGATAAATATATAAATAAATATCTTATTTAATATTATAAAATGCCAAAAGATATTATAGACTATTCTAATACGATAATATATAAAATTTTCTGTAATGATACTGATGTTAAAGATACTTATATCGGTCATACTACAAATTTTATAAAAAGAAAATACCAACACAAGATTTTATCTAGTAGTAGTAGCAAAAAATTAAAAATATATGATGTAATACGTAAAAATGGTGGATGGGATAATTGGAATATGATTGAGATAGCAAAATATAACTGTCAAGATGCAACCGAGGCTAGAATTAGAGAACAAGAACATTATGATTTGTTAAAACCATCATTAAATTCAGTTAAGCCAATTTCTAATAATGAATATTATGTATTATCAATTGATGATGAAATTAATAATAATGATGATGATGATGATAATACAACTGACGATAAAAAAAATAGATTTAGTTGTCAATCATGTAACTATTATACGTGTAAGAAAAGTAGCTATTCAGACCATCTATTAAGTGGTAAACACCAAAAGCTAACGATAGCTAACAACGATGACATAAATTCTGCTTTTCTGCTGCCAGACCATATTTGCGAAAATTGTAATAAAAAATATAAATCACGAAACGGATTATGGAAACATAAAAAGACTTGTAATAAAATATTAAAAGGTTATGATGAAGAAAAACATATTGAAAAATCTGGTACCGTAACAGATAAGGATTTAATTATGATGTTAATTAAAGATAATAATGAACTTAGAAAAATGATGATGGATCAACAAAGTCTTATGATTGAAAGTAATAACAAAGTTTTAGATATTTGTAAAAATGGAACCAATAATACTACTCATACTAATTCTCATAATAAAGCTTTTAATTTAAATTTCTTTTTAAATGAGACATGCAAAAATG
>Ga0247831_1003575_pt1 | contig 22361 bp, 20 predicted proteins | sample LaCruzMarch2015__9_FD_192406 | JGI IMG/M metagenome (GOLD analysis project Ga0247831, IMG submission 192406) | Freshwater microbial communities from meromictic Lake La Cruz, Castile-La Mancha, Spain - LaCruzMarch2015_1m | ecosystem: Environmental > Aquatic > Freshwater > Lake | place: Spain...
GGAGTTCCTCAAATCCGTGAGGATCTCTTCACCCGGTGGTGAAAAGATGTGGTCACGCCATAAACGTTGGATGAATGTAGATGGAGGATTTTGAGGGTGGTATGGCATGTGGAAGAAGACGCGTTCGACTACTACACATAATTCTCCTCTTACCAAGCCACTGCCATCCGGGAAGGTAGATATGCGTGGCAAGCATGAACGTAAACCAAGGCCAAAAGTTGCCGTGAATATTACCCTACCATTACCACACTCGGGCTCAACCTATACCAAAACAGAGGCTGCACGTATAGTATGCCAATATGCCAAGGGGTCATGTGAACGACAGGCAGTATGTGAATTAATGATCAAATTGGGCTATGTCCCAAGTAGTTATAAGTCAATAACACGATTAGTACAACAATATGAAAAGGGGGAAGTGCCCGTATTAGATATCGAATGGACAAGTGTAAATGGTCGACCACCATTATTAACCTATGAGGATGTTACTTCCATAATTGATAGTATGAAGGCGAATGTTGGTAAAGTGTACAGTAAGGCAGAATTTGAATGTATTATCCAAGACGGGATACGTGCAAAGATTGTCAATATCGGTGGTGATCCGGATGCAACGTTAGCCAATATTGCCACTCATACAATCAAAAACTATTACACCTTATTCCGTAGTAAGCTTGATGGGACGTATTGGAAAGATCAAGGGGATGAGACAGATGACTTTTTCCCAACACGTATTGAGGAATTAAAATTATACAAGTTACAGTATGGACATATGGATGTCCGACGTGATCAAGATTTGGGATTGTATAACTTTTCAAGGAATGTACGTTTTTCACGTAAAAATACAAAAAAGGGTGGGATTAAATTGACTCCATTACGTATTGCATCCTTGGATGCTATTGGATTTGATTGGAGAGGTGCAGATGAGGTGGAGTTTGTGCCTGAAGAGAGGATCAGATGAGAGAGAGAAGAGTGGTTAATATTATGAGATGTAGAGAGAATTGCTGTTTGGTGTGGTTTCAGTACACGCCTGTTACATAGTAGAAATATATAATAACACGTCTATTTAAAATTTCGGCGGGTAAATGCTTCGTTCAAGCATCCAACCAATCGGGAAAGAATGTGTTTAGAAAGTATAGAAAGTAGTTAACCCTGGATGTTATTTAATAAGATTATGATTATTAATATACACTTCTATTATCTAATTAACTCAACTCATTTCTCCTTCTGAATAGTGAGGTGGTCGAAATTTAGTGTGATAATGCTGTAATGAACTCGCATATTCAACTCGACTACTCTCCTGCTCGTCATCGTTTACAACATTGATCGGATCATTATTGAGAACAATTTCATCTCTTCTACGAACCATCATCTCCATTTCTCGTTTCGCAAACCGTCGTGCCACCTCAAAAGCTATCAAGGACCATATCACCCATGAGTATGCAATGGCCAAGCTTTGTCGAACCCCAATTTGCTGCTCTTTGCATTGATCCTTGTCAGCAAATTCACCATTCGTTGAGAATATACACGCTGGTGCCAGTTTGTCTTTAATATATCCCAGTAAGATGGGAATAGGTACATCACCAAATATATGCGATGTTAGCATAAGAAAGGCACATGCGTTAGGACGATGAACTCGATCTACTGATAGCATTGCAACTAGACTTATGGATGTATTCGTCATGACTAAAGACAGTTAGGTGCGGGTCAAAAGTAAGTGGTAAGCAAAATAAGCACTCGTTCCAAAGGATATATAAACCGTAATAGATGTAAAACTGAACTCACAAAGTAGTGTCCATCCGATAAAAAGGAATGACAAGAAAAACACTGCCTCCGTCATAAGCAATGTAGGGAAAATGGATACTAACGCAAGTGCAACAAGAACATTGACACGTGACAGCATGCTTGCATTTATAGCATGTCGTATCGATCCATCTGCATGACCATCATGTTCATGACCACCATAACGTGCCAAAACTCGATCTGCTAACCGACCACCCAAGGGTGTACCAACAACTCCTGCCGACGCGGCTGCTATACCAAACCACGTCGCCGCGACGCGTTGATCACTGAATAAATCAAGTGCCATTGCGTACGCTCCACCAAATGTCCCCAGTGATGCTACTACGCCAATTATAGCCGCCCAGCCTAGTGATAATGATACAAGGACTGGAGAAGAGAGGCATGCCTTTACTTCAGAGAAAAGTGTAAACTCTTTTTTATGTTGTTGCTGCACAAGAGTTTCGTTGTTGGTATCAATTTCAGCTGTAGCAGAACCAGCAAGCAATGGTTGATAATTATTACCCTCTATACCGTCAACATCCACGTTTGTCACTACTATTGTTTCATTGTGATTTTCTGTTGAACATCCACCCAATATCCCACCATTACTTTCATCTTTCACCATCATAAATACTAGTATAAGTGGTATACTTGCTATACAAATAAAGTAATATGCCCAATCCCAACCAATCGATGACGCTACTGCACTACCGTAGACATAACCAAAGGCAAGTCCCACAGGTTGGCCTAGTAGGTAGATACTAAGCCATAATCCCGCTTGATCTCCACCACGATCTTGTATCAATGGTGGCACTACTACCTGGAAGGCTGCCTCGCTGCATCCCGTGGCCATACGTGAAAATACCAATATATAGAATGAATTGTATTGTTTGGAATTGCCAGAACCGAGTACCCCCAACCACCAAACGCACATTCCACTAAATACCAATGGTTTCCACCGTACCTTGTGTACATAGTGACCACTAAGTAGTAATGCTATTGTATAACCAAATACGAATGATGCTGTGCAATGATGCATAAATGTAAAGCATATATCATAAAAAAGCAAGGCACAAAGTGAAGGGAAAAAGTGTCAAATGATTATTGTTGAGAGACAGAGGAAGCATGTACACAAAATCAAGAATGGGCAGCAAAATAAATCTAAAATGTTCCTATTAAAACAAGAACACCAACTTACCATTGACCAAACCAATACCTGCATCTGGATTGTTTTTAGCAAATTCTGGACTATCATATGCATGTTGTATAAAGTTGACAAATTGTACATTGGCACCCGGGATGATAGCACGATCTGTCATGGTAAATATATTGAAGGCAACAAATATTGGAAATAGGTAGAAGGGTCGTGTGTTACCGCTGTTGCCGTTGTTGTTGTTGGCTTCGTTGGTTGGATAGTTGAAGGAGGGTGGCAAATGACAGCACGATGATAATAGTTTCCAAAACCGAGCCAGAGAAAAAATATTAGTTTCATGTTCATCATTGTAATTGTTCATTGACGCGATCGTTGTGGATGAAGAGGTAGGTGGCGTGGATGATAGTATTAGTTCGCCACCTTCAGGAGATGGAGGAGTCCTCGTTGATTCAGTCTCACTATCCAACATGCTTTGATACGATGACAAGAACGATGGTGTTCGATTATTATTGTTGTTGTTGGACTTTAGAAGAGCAGCAGAGTGGCCATTATTCATATCCAACTAGACACCACCCGCAACGAAGTTGATGCCTTGGGGATCCTTTGAATCTTCATTCATACTAGACACTAGAATAGACACCATACCACCCCCAAACACGTGTCGTGTTATTAGTATCCTTTTTAGGGGTTAATCTCAGGGAGACGTCGCCGCGCCAAAAATCCGCCGTTTGGGTTTCGGACGCCGCGCTCTGAGGAGGAGGAACTACGAAGAGGAACGGACATGAACAATCGGAACGATGATGCGACGACCAAGTGCTGTGCCGAGTGTGGCAATGATGGGGGCGCTAGTCTAAAGACGTGAAAGTCGTGCATGCTCGTCAGATACTGCAACCCCACGTGTCAAAGGAGTCATTGGCCGAAGCACAAAATCGAATGCAAGCTACGTGCTTCCGAGCTACGCGACGAGGCGCTGTTCAAGGACCCACCACCAAAGGAGGACTGTCCCATTTGCTTCCTACCTATGCCAGCACTTCTGATATGCTGTATGTCGCTTCCACCCGCGACTATTCGTCAGTACCAATTTACGACTTTGCGATGGCAATGTGGAGTTGGCAAATATGGGTACAGATGAATGCCACTCATGTTGCGGGAAGAGTTCTTGTGGAGGGTGCATTCTCTCCAATTGGAAGTCTGGTAAGGCTAGGAAGTGTGCCTTTTGCAACGATGAGGGGAAAAACTTCAAGCTTGAAGAAATGATGAAGCGAGTTGAGGTAAATGATGCTGGTGCGATGTGTTCTCTGGGTTGTTATTATTCCCAAGGATTAAACGGTCTTCAGCAGGATCGGGCTAAAGCAATGGAACTATGGACTCAGGCCGCGGCACTAGGTTCCAGTAATGCGCATTATCAGTTAGGTGCCCTATTTGATCAAGGGGGAGATATGAAGAAGGCCAAGTTCCACTTCGAGGCCGCTGCTATGGCAGGAAACGAAATGGCGAGGTACAACCTTGGATGCATGGAGCTCCATTCAGGTGATAAGGAGCGAGCTGTGAAGCATTGGATGATTTCTGCATCAGCTGGGAGTTATAGTGCCATGCATCTTTTGCTTGTTGGTTCGAAAACCCTAAATGTCAGTAGAGAATCGATCATCTCAATTTTGACAGCATACAACAATTCTTGTTTGGAAATGAGGAGTGAAGCCAGAGACAAATACATCAGTGAATTAAATGGGGGAATGGGGGTACGATTGGGCGTTTTTGGTCGCAATGCATCATAAATTGATCTCTCTTGATGCACACATATAGCCAACTTTTGCTGCAATCGGGCCTCAATCATGCACACGCGGTCACTAGGATCACTGGCTCGGGCAGCAGTAGACACTGAACTAAATATATTATTTTACAATTTGACACATGATGATGAACCGGGCCTGTATTGCTTTTATATTTTATGCACAGTTGAGACTTCTTAAAAACGTGTAGAGTCGTGAACATACAATGATGAATTCCTAGAGGATTGACTGTGTGTGAAGTCTGTGGGAGTGTGCCGGTATCCGGTATAATGATTTGACGATTTGTTAGCCCATTTACGCTCCTTTCTTACTCTCAAAACCATTACCAAGAAGGCAGCTAGTGCAAATATTGCAAGCGAAACAACACCAATTGCAATGTAGAATGTTATCAAGTTGATGGATGATGAGTGGGTAGAGTTCGTTGCATGTGATGAACTTCCAATGACATTCATTTCATTCATACTTGGTCCAAGATATGATACGTGAATAATGTCACCATTCTCATACATGCCTCTTCTTCCTAGTTGAGAATTGATAACCGAAAGAGCATTAACACGTGCCTCGTCACTGTGGCGAACATCGACTGTTAGATATAAGGCACTCTGTACAATTGCACAATCTGTTGCATTACTAAAGGTGGGTGCACATTCACTCAAGGTTGCAACTGTATCGGCTTCCATATTGTAGTATACCCTTGATACTGGCTGCTCAAATGTGTCACTCAATAGTCTGCCATCGTCTGTTGGACAAAGAAGTAATTGACTTGCCACATCATCCAATAAGCGAAGCTGGATCCATTCTACCGCAAGTTCGATAGTAGTAGTGGCATCGTCTGAGAAATCAGTATTTGTTTGGACACTATATGCAAAGAAGACCTCTTCTTCGACTTTTGGTGCTAGTGGATCAATACCCAGTGGGTAGCCAGGACAAGTACGTTTCTCGAAAATGGATGCTAGGTCAATGTCATTAGTCAATTGCGTCGCACTGAGTGATGCATCTAAGTCACCATTTCGACTTGACCGCTCATTTTCTGTGCTTGTGGGCATGTATGTGGGAACTGAGATGGAAAGCGCTGCTTCTTCTTCACTAATACTATCTGTGGGAGATGAGGTTGGAAAGATGTAGTACGTTGGTTCGTCGGATAATACAGATGGAGCTGGAACAGCCACCGTCACATCATCAAGCTTATCATAAGCTTTCCCTAAATTTAAGGAAACAGACTCCACTAAGGGCGATTGACTGGGTACATCATTAATTTCAAACGACAAATGAAGCTTTGCAGTTCTGTCTTCGTCAACCTCTTTATTCACAGATTCCCTTAGTGATTGACTCGGCATATTGTCAGGGACTTCGAATGATAAATGAAGCTTTGCTGATTTGTCTTCGTGAATCTGTCCATCTTTGTTGTCTGTCGATCTTTCAGTTGGGATGGACAGTTGTAATACAGTTGGTTCAGGAGTATGTTTTCTACTGTACGACTGTCCTTGTCTTGCAGTAGATTCTGGTGCTGGAGCATCAACTATGTCTTCATTCCCTATCCTGGATGAAGAAGTGCGATCTCCATACTGCCTCGACGTACGGTCTCCTTCTTGTGAAACTGTTGGCAATTCAGTTAAGCTGAAGGTTGGCTTTTTACTTGGATGTGTGGTTGGCCGCGTTGTTGGCCGCGTGGTTGGCTGTATTGACGGTGGTGTCGTTGGCTTAGTCGATGGCTTCTTTGTTTTCGTTTCCTTCTTCGTTGGAACAGGATGAGTAGGAAAATATGTTGGTACTGGCAGAGATCCGAGGTATGTTGGATATGACGTCGGCAGTCCCCTTTCACTGAATCGCGTCGTATTGTCGCCTCCGTTAGCGACTACGCGAGACATCGTCGAGTTGTCGTCACTTATATCTCACTTCCTTTGTTATTTTACATACTCACGAAAATTTGCCTGTGAGAAGGCGAAGCTATTTCGGGAAGTTGCCAGAAGAAAAAGAGGAGATGAAGGCAGGCAGACGTGAACGAACACGACGTGGTGGAAGCGGAGTAGTTAAGTGTGCGCTCCAACATTGTCAACATTAATCACTCCGTAGTGACTCCGACCAAGAATGACAAGTGCGACGACGATAGTCGAGGCAGAAGGTAGCAGACACAGATCTGTGTCAGTAGACAGCAGTAGCGATGGCATTTCGAAGGTTGCAGCAACCGACTACTGCTGTGCCGGGATACGAGGAAAGTATAGTGGTGCTGTCGATTTGGAGGGACGACCACATGGACATGGTTCATTCGTTCGAGAAGGCGTTGCTGACGGAACGCCCATGACATATGTCGGAATTTGGAATCACGGCTACAGAGTTGGTGAAGGAAGATACTATTCCGACGGAAATCTTTTGGGGAATGTAGTTTGGGACTAATGGATTCAACTTAACAAGTGTGTACATTAGTGGACCAAAGAGGACAGAAGAAAAGGCATGGATGGATGGATGGATGGATGGATGTTAGAGTAGCATTTGACAATGTTGTGTGTAGTATAAATTCGTCTTTCTGATTGAGATTTGTAGGGGAAATTGCAGAACATTCGAATCAATAATTTAAGTATGTTAATATCATGATTCTGTATTGTTAACACACCTTTTAAGAGTATTGATGCTAAGTATCTACTACTGTGGTGGCGGATGCACTTTGTTTATGTAGGAAATAATAGTCCTGCATCACATCACTCCTTTAACCTACTACTCTACTATACTTACGACTTACGAAAGTATTGGTTTGACTGATATGAATTGCCAGAGTACGAAATTGTACCAGCATGTGCTGGAGTCTGTAGGACTAACCTCATGGCATCCTCTTACATTTATTACAACATTTATAAGAATTAATTTTTGTTGGGGAGTAAGAGTGGCGGCAAATCCCTGACACTTCTGAAACAGCAAATAATAATGGCTACAGCAAAATTATCATTAGAATGAAGTGTACACTCCTTCAGCTATTGCAGGTATTGTACCTGTGATGATAAAGAGACAATATAGATTGTATCCTGCATGCTGGCTCCATTCGTTCGCTCCTCTTCTGACTCAACTGCTTTGAAACACGAAGGGCTTCTTTTGTTAGCGTGGACATCCGAGCTTTCAAGGTCACTGACACGATGCAATCCTTGTTATGTTAGCGATATGCATGTCAGCAATAGAATAATGCCGCTCCCTGGATACTTCAACGGTGGTGGTGGATCGCCCCAGGCGGCGGAGCAGCCGCCTCAGTCGCAGCAGCAACAACAGCACCGCCGTAGTCGATCGCAAAGTGTTGGACGTAAAAAGTCAAATACCATGCTTCAGAATGCATCGGCCGAGGAACTATCGGTCCTCGTCCTTACGATACAGGATGAATATGCTAAATTATCACAAGAGAAGGCCTCGGCGGACGATACGATTGGTAATCTCAACCAACAGTACAAGGATGCCATGGATGAAATATGTTCGCTAAGTAGTAAGATGCACGACCTAGAGGTGGAGAACGAGGAGGTCCGTTCCATGATGGAAACGCAGAGTGTTGAATTTGAAAAGAGTGCAAGTGAAATAGCAAGCATAGAAAGCTTAAAACGCGAAAGTGATCAAGCATTAATGCAAAGTGAGGCCCAAACTACGGCCATGAGAGAGGCATTAGTGGGGGAAATATCACGATTAACAGCGCAATTGTCAACCTATTCTCGCGAAGTGGAGGAATTACAAGAAGAGAAGGAAGCACTCGAATTAGAGAATAATAAAATGCATCAAGATCTTATATTAGCACGACGGGATGCCGAACGAGCGCGGTTGGAGGGCACCATGTCCTCGGAGGAATTAACACGAAGTCTTCAAGATACTGAGGCACGTCTTACGTCAGAGTTGGAGCAATTGCAACATAAATTTGACATTGAACGGAATGTGGTAGATCAACAGAAAGCACATATTGACAATTTAGAGTCTGAGTTGGAGGGACATCATGAGGATTCAGATGCTGCCGCACAGAGTTATGAGGCTGCGATTTCTGAACTTCAGAGTCGATTGGATGAGAGTGCACGGGAGGGGGGTGAACGGAAGGAGCTGGCTCATAGGGCGGACCGAGCGGAAAAGATGGCGAGACAATTGGATGTAGAGCTCAAGGAGGTGAGAGAGAGATCGTCTGAGTGATCCCCTAATATTCACGTCCCCTCACCATTTTCTTATCCCCTGATCAGATTTGTATGGACATGGATGCTCGGCGAGAGGAGTATGAGTTACGTGAGTCGGAATTGACTGCCGAAATGGAAAAACTACGTGAACAGTACGAACGTCAATTGAGTAACATGACCAAGGAATACAACGAACAACGTATTCAGACTGTGGCTCTGCAAAAAGAATTAGACCAAACCAAGACAGAATTTGATGCACTCGAAGGGGATAATGCCGACTTGCAGGATACTATCAATGTTATGGAAAATAATATGGCAGCGGTACGTAATGACTTCTCATCCCGTGCGGAAACTGCAAGGGAGGATGCCATGGCACAGAAAGAGGAGTATGAGATGCAGTTAGATCGGCTACATAGTGAATTGGAGGAAATGAAGGAGGAATTGAAACAGTCATGCCATCAAAATGATTTAACAAAGGATACAATCCATAAATTAGAGCAAGATCTTGAGGGTAAGATTATGTTGCTTGATAAGGCCACAGCCGAGCAGCAGTCGACTCGTGAAATGTATGAAAATCGGATCGATCGTATGCGAGCCGAGTCACTGAATACCAAAGAGATACACATGAAAGAGATGGGTGATCTACTCGAGGATAATGAAATAATGAAGAAGGAGTTGGATGAGGAAAGGATGCAAAAGCGTTCGGCAGAGTATCGTGTTCGACGACTTGAGGAGGAGATGGAGATGGGAAAAGAATTGTTGGAGCAGGCGAAGAAAGATGCAGAAAGTTCGAAAGAAGAATATGAGGTAAGTGAAAGTAGTTCTGCGGTTCATCTAATTTTGTACTTCGAATGATTATTAATCCTTGTGATTTATTGCGAATGACAGCACGTCATGGAGGGTGTGATGGACAAAATAAATGATGCTAAGGATGATGCATTTGCAAAGGGAGAAGAAATTGATGAGCTACGAACACAACTCCGGAAAGCAGAGATAGATAAGAACAGAGCAGACGATAGATTAGAGCTTCTTACTGCTGACAAGGAAGAGGCTGAGTTAAATGCCATTAAGCTTCAGGAGCAGATCGATGCTACGATTCGAGATTACGAGACGCGGATCGATAATGTTACCATGAAGTATCTGGATAAGATTGAGAAACTGAATAAAGATAAGGCTGATGTGGAAAATCAGTTGCACGAGTTGCAGGATGAACACGACAATGCAAAATCCAATTTGAAGTCTACTATTGAAGAACTCTCATCGAGCAAGTTCGCGTACGAACGACGCATTGAGAATTTGGAGAAGGACCTTGACAGCACCGTCCAAACATTGGATCGTAAGATCAAGTCACTGGAGGATGAACTAAACAAGGTGCACGATGAGAATGATGGTCTCGCAAGAGAGAGGCAGAAACTCATGGTTCACATTCGTAATTTAGAGACTGATCGGGATGAGGCAATTAATGCTCGTAGGAGCATGGATGAGCAGCTTAATGTTGAGCGGGAGGAACATGATGCTGCCATTGATCAAACCAAGAACAATTTCTCTCAGGTGAGTCATCACATGCAATTTATGGGTGCTAATTCGCCATGACATTTATCCTCACTTTTCAATTCTCTTTATAGGTAATTGATAAGCTCATGGCCGAAAGAAAGGAACTGAATGAGTCACTGAATCAGGTAGAAAATGATTTGTCAGAGAGGGAGAACCGAATAAATGATCTATTACAAGAAATGAATAATGAGAGAAGAAGTCTCGAGGGAAAGATTGCACGCCTGAGCAATGAGAATGATGAAATGAATCGCAATATACTTGTACTCTCATCGCAGAGGAAGGAGGCGATGGAAAAGATCCGCGGCCTAGAGGGGGAGGTATCCGATGCAGATGGTGCTATCGATGATGCCAAGGCTGCGATCGAGGCGCTTCTTGAGGAGAAGAAGACCTTGGAAGATACTGTATCTGATCTTAAAAATGAACGGATGAGGGTGGACCATACATCGAGTCAGCTTCGGAATCAATTGTCTACAATGAAGAAGGAACAGGAGTCAAAATTGTTCAAGGTCCAAGAAGAAAATGATGAGCTGAATCATTTGATGATAGTGCTAAAGGTGGAGAAGAAGGACGCTTTAGAAAAGATATCAAATCTTGAGAATGAAATCGATCAGGCAGAAACTGTCATCGGGGATGCCAAAAATGCGCTCCAGAAGCTCATTCGTGACAAGGACGATGCAGTTATGCGTATTGAGAATCTAGAGGAGGACCTGGCACATGCCCAATCAACGATTGATGCCATGACAAAGAGCATGTCCGAGGCAAGACAGGAGTATGAGGCAAAGATTGACAGTCTAATGTCGGGTCTTGCAACTGCACGTGAGGTCCATGCATCACGGAGTATTGCCAGTTCCAGTGAAAGCGACTACTCACGATTGGATACACGTAGCACTGTATACTCAATACCCGAGCGTCGAAGTTATGGTGGGAGTAAAGAAACTCAATCGTTTGACAGTTATGGCAATACCAATTCAAGTGCAATCAAATCAATATTAGATGACAGCAGGTCAAATACACGTCGCGATTCTGCTGTAGCCAGCCGAACATTAGTTCCCTATCGCGAAGAAAGGAAACGGGGCGGTCTAACACCTAGCTTGGACAATGAAAGTATGACGACAAATTCAGAGCTTTCAAGTATTGACCGTTCATCGGCGTCCTCGTCGTTGCGTGCAAGGAGTGCGGGCAGGTCACGGAATGAATTTAAGGACACCACCACGGAAGACTCCAAGAAGTCCACATCCGCCCATCGTCATTCTAGGTCTGATTCAAACAAGTTATCGAATCTCGACCTTGCTAGGACGTTCTTGAGTGAATCAGACGCGGGAGGAAGTAGCACCTCGCGAGCAAGCAGTCGGACGCGGTCAAGGGCTCCGCAGGACAGAGATACATTTGATGATTCAAAGTCGGTCGCAAGTACCAGATCGAGGTATTCGCAAGATAGAGATACGTTCGATGATTCGAAGTCTGTCGGTGGTCAATCCCTTGGAGGAAAAAGCAGATCGTCTGGGTCGAGGGGATTTGGTGGCAAGTATGATGGAGATTTGAATTCACAAGGTGAACGAGATGGATACGGTGTCTTCGTGGCAGATAATGGGAACACGTACAAAGGGGAATGGAAGAATGACAAACGTCATGGTCACGGTGAAGCTTTGTATAACACCGGAGACATGTATATTGGCAGCTGGATGAATTGCAAACGTCATGGACATGGCACAATGCACATTGAAAATGGTGATGTGTACGAAGGTGATTGGAACAATGGATTTAAGGACGGTCCTGGCACGTACCGATGGAGGGATGGGGAGGTAGATGTTAGTCGGTATAGCTCGGATTATCGCGTAGGGGAGGGTGTACGTTGGAGCGCGGATAGGAATCGGGCTTTTCGACTCGTACGGGGTAATATACAAGACGAAATTGATCTTGGTGAAGCCGATCAGATCGCGTCGGGTCTTGGTCTTCCAACACCGTCATGAAGGATCCTGCTTTGTGTTGGTTTTTCTTCATGAATTAATCTATTAGAATCATAAGTATGTTCAATAAGTGAATCTTAGTTGTTTACAAGCATCTACTTTACCTTTCACTTCGTAGGAGAGTGATTTTATCTCGTGGTTAGCAAGTCAACTGTTCAGTTGGTTTTGGTGGTATAGCAGCGTGTGCGTTACTTTCAATTTACTTTAGTGAGTACTACGATTCCATACGTCAGTCTTCTCGTTCCATGTTCTGCAAAGATCACATATACCCTTCGATTCTAGCTTAATCCTCATCGCTGCTCTCATCATTGTCGGAAGCGGCATGTTCCACGTCTCTGCTCTCGTCATTGTCGGAGGCGGCATTGGATTCTGGGTCAGTCTCTACCAGATTAGATATGGCATATACAAAATAGTCCTCGTCGTCTGAGTCTGGTAGGGTTCACCGATTAGATATGGCAACACATTTCTGATGATAATATCCGCTCCACATGTGACACGGCATAGTCGTCGAACGCTCCGATCATCAACGTTGACTGTCTCTCGGTGGCTGGTCAGATCCATATTCATCTTCCACAATGCAAGCTCTAGAGTTGATGTAGCATCTGTGATTTTAGATAGTTTGCCTTCATGATTTTCAAGATCTGCATAAATTTCACGAATAATACTTTGTTCGTCGTCCCCGAAGTAGTCAAACTCTTTGAATTCAATAGAAATTGTGATTTCATCACGCCAAACTTTGGGAAGAGCCTCCACACGCGTTGACAGGCCGCACATTACAAGAAATGATATCCTTGACTGATGTGTAAAGGGCAAGGCAAAATTTTCTATTTCGGGTTGCCTTGAAAACTCGTTGAGCAAAAAATCCCAATCGATTGACTGTTCAGGAAAGTATGTCTGATGAACACAGAGTAGATATTCAATCCTTTCCTTTGGTGTATCAGTCCTCCCCATTGTCTTCACCATCATCGTCCAGTTGAATGCATGACCAGGGTAGAGAGATTGATAGCTGTCAAGCAGGAACTGGATGATCTCAGCTGGTGCAGCTCCCCAAAATGCATAGAGCAGTGGCAGCGCCCCCCATGCATCTTCTGTAATGAGATTTCCGGGGTACTTTTCAACAATTACACGGTACACCTCGAAGTCATGCACAGAGGAGCAAGCCAGAATATGAAGGGGCGTCATCCCAAGACAATCTTGTTGATTGCCCGTCGGTTCAAGATTACTGGTCGCAGCAATTATGTTCTGTAGCACACCCTGATTATACGACTGGTAGTAGATTAATCTGTGTATTGGTAGTCCATCGAATCGATGCTTCAGTTCTCGGATCATTCTTGGAATAGAACCAAACAGCTGATAAAGATCGTTCTGAACGGCTGTACTTTGTAGAAGATCCTAATAGTTGCCCGATACCCTATCGCCGAAGGCAGCATCCATGCGGACATGCGGAGGAAAAGCGACGTTTCGTAGGCAAGGACACATGAATAAAGCGCTGCCTATAATCTCAATCACACTTTCGGGAAGCTCGGCGGAAAACATGGCTTTACAGTTAGATAACATCGCCCTAGCGATCACGGTGATGAGGGGCGGGACTCTAAAATTGGTGAAGATGCAGGAAGAGAATGCACCAAATCCTATGTTTTCAACGTCATCGTGGAGATGAACAGGAGTTTGAAGAGCGCGTGCAAAGGCGCTGTCACGAATCCTCCTAAGTGAGTTTGGAATGTTGATTTTAATAATTGAATGTTCGCACCACCTAAAGGAACGTTCCCCAATTTCCACGAGGCCTTCACACAGCTCCACCTCGGCCAACTTCTTGCATCGTTGAAATGCTTCGGCAGGAATCGACGTGACGGATGGATCGACCAGCACGCGACGCACATCAGGAGGTACTATCTCTCCTCCGTTCCCCGTGTAGACGAACACGTCCGCCATTGCATTGTTTGGGGGAGGGACTCGTGACTCTCTCCCGCTACGTTAGCTCCCGCGCCATCCCTCACAACATTCAAAGTCGATCAAAATGACGCCTACGAATAACAACAACATGATCACCATCGACGGACACTTTAACCCGAACGACATTGAGGATGAAACGAATCCATATCCTCGTCCATTATATCTCTTACCTCTCCCTTCTCTTGTCCCCAGCGTTAAGGACGACAATGACAGGTCGGTATCAACGAAGGAGAAGAATGAAGACGGTTCACGTGGTAGTGAAGATGTGCGACTGCTAGCATACGGTGGAGACGATGGACGTATCTTCCTCCTTCCATCATCCTACACCAACAACAGCACTGGTACGAAGAAGAAACCGAAAGTAATTTTGAGGTATGACGATGAAGTACGGGCCGTGGCGGTAAGTCCGAACGGATGTCGGATAGCCGTGGGATTTGATGATGGTTCTATTAAGATATACAACTATGACAATTGGACACCTCCACCAACATCAACAGCTCATAATGATGATGAACAACCACAGCAACGAGCACGTCATCCATTTGTTGAAACATCCTCTCGTCATAACAACAATGACGATGAAGAAGATGAAGAACAAGATGATCTATTCATGACCCAGGGTGATGATGATGATGAGAACAATGCAGGAGTAGTAATGTATGATGGACCAAGGTTAGATGCCCCCATACGTCATTTACAATTTGATCCACGATCGGGAAGTAATGGTTTTGACTATTATTTAGCAATAGCATCGGAAAGTGGTAATTCACCCTTGGTCATTGTGAATGTTACAACGGATACTAGTGAATCAACAAGTAGTAGGAAGCAGCAGCAGTATCTTGCAGAACAGAGTGCCGATGAGCATCGTGGTGGTGGTGTACGACATGTTGCCTACTCCTTTAACACAGCAATCGGTATTAGCGCTACTAATGGAGAATCTGTACTACTACTAACGTCATTGGGGATGGATGGTCGCTTAGTAACATGGGATGTAACATCGAAGAATCCACATAATATTGAATGGGACGTTGTTAAAGGTGATGTTGTGCCCAGTATACCTAAACCTGATTTAGGTATTCCCATTGCTGATTCATCAGACAAGGCATGTAAGCACGTTTGGGATGCACAACTTTACAACAACAAGAGTAATAGTAATGCAGTGCTTTACATCCCTGGTAGAGAGGGTATGCAGTACCGTATTGTTCCTGTAGCAGAATCATTCAAACTTGAACGTGAGAGGTCATTGGGTGGTTGTCCCAAGTTCATCGTGGATGGTTCAGGTCAGAATATTGACACGATTGTTGTCATTGCAGTTGAACCTACGACGAATGACAACAACAACTCGACAGCAAAGAGGAGGATCATAACGGGATGCAAAGACGGTAGAGTATTCCTATGGGAAATCGACCTTAATGAAGGGACAGGGGGTGTTACAGAGATTAGTGTGAATCGTCCACGCTCAAATGATAGTTCGCTTAAGTTTGGCATTTCTCCTGTAACCGATATTGTTTGGGAAAGTAAGGACGAGATTTGTGTAGCATTTGCGGACGGGACTGTTGCTACAGCAGATTCGATTGATGTTGATGGACTCACTAAGAATTCAAAAGGGAAGGAGCCGAAGACGATACAGACCAAAGAGATACTCAGCGTCAAGAAGGGGAGCAACAATGGGACCATTGATGACGACAGTAAGCAGGAGAACGAGACATTCGAGTCAGAAGAGAGCCACGGCGAGGTGCCCAATTTCGACGATTCTGATGAGGAAGATGTTGTTACCACCGACGAGCCACGATCGAAATCATCTACTGTAAGCAACAATAGCGCTTCTTCGAAGAAGACTGGTGGTGCCTCTAAATTTATAGAGGATGAGGCCGATGATGATGGTGGTGATGATGATGACGACGAAGAAGATGTTCAATACGATGATGTCGTCGTAACTCCAGCCAAGACCAACGATGTGGTGAACGACGATACGAACGACGAAGATGATGTCGATATGGATTTCGGTGGGGATGACGACATAGCATTCCAATCTCACAATGATCCCGTCGATAATCGCCGTGAGGACGACGCTCGTTACAATGACGTTGCCGCTTATGATCCTGGTCTAGCATTACAACCAGCATTCGCTCCATCGAGTACACCACTCATTGAACCCCGGAGGATAATTTGTTGGAATCAGATTGGCGTGGTTACCCTTCGCCCTGATGATGCTGATGGGACTGGTGACTCGAATAATAATCTTGTGGATATAGCATTCCATGAAACTGCAGGTCTGTCGGGTGGACGTCGTCCTGTCACCTTCACGGACAATCTAGGCTTTATCGTCGGTACTCTTGGTGAGGAGGGAGCCATGTTCGCTACCGATCTTGTCGATGAGGACGATGATGATAATGAGGATGATGAAGACTTTTCTGGATTAGGCGTCTTGTCTCGCAAGGCATTGAAACTGTCAAAGAAGAAGAAGATAAACGGTGGTTCTGGGGGAAGCTCGGTTTACTTTCATAGATTTGAAACATTTGGTAGGAATGCCGATAAGGACTGGGTGATGGCATTGCCTGACGGTGAACGCGTGTTGGGATGTGCCACCGGTGGTGGTTGGGGTGCCGTCATTACTAGGTAAGTGAGACTATACCTCCTCGGTTTTCTTTTATCTGTCACTGCATTCTGTGACCCTTTGTCTGTCTAAATAACCACCTTCGCCTCTCCTTGTAACGCACGAATATCAAATAATGAACTAGCCGTCGATTCCTTCGTCTATTCACTGTCTCTGGCATGCAAGGCCCCGTGCTCTGGATTCCTGGCGAGCCTGTAACAATTGTTGGACGGCAACGCTTTGTTGCAGTATTTTACCATCGGTCCACTGCCCCCATGAAAGATGGGACACAGCTATTGAATTACGCCATATTTGATGGAAGTACCGGTGCCACCGTTGTTTCAGGAGATGTGTCGGCTTTGAGTCCTGGTGCATCACTAACTTGGGTAGGCTTTAACGAGAACTGCGCTCTGTCAGTAATGGATAGCGAGGGCATGTTCTCCATGCTCGCTAGGTACCCCGGCGCATCTAATTCGAGTAATGGAAATTGGATGCCACTTCTAGATACAGTCGGACATAAGAGAAGTACGAATGATATCTTTTGGCCGGTTGAGATACACGGAGGAAAGCTAGTATGCGTCTTGTTGAGAGGCGGAAGGGAATATCCTGATGCGATGAGAAGGCCAGTGACTACCACTCTCAGCTTACGGATTCCAATGGCTACCACGTTGACCGCAAAGAGGTATGTAGATGCTAAATGTTGTATTATTCTGTCTAACGAGGCATCTGCTTATCTGACTTGAATTTTGTCTGTGTGTGTGCAATTTAGTGGTCCATTCGAGGAGTGCTCTGTTCGTGCAATCTTTGCCTTGAACCAAGAGAAGGTAGTAAATGATTATCGAGTAACCCACGGGGAGGTAAACGAGGAGGAAATGGAAGAGCTTTACAATGAGAGTTGTAACAGAGTGGTATGTTCTTCTGTGACTTTGTATCCATTAATTACATGTTTCTGAGGCTTCTAACTTTCATTCATTGATCACAACATGGCAATAACAGGATAAGGTCACCCTCAAGCTATTTCACACCGTTGTTCAGGCCGGAAAAGTTGAGCGTGCATTCGACTTAGTCCAACGCCTTCATACAGAGAAAGCGATGGACCTGGCAATACAAGTTGCAGACCGGTTAGGCCACCGCAAGCTGAGCGACCGCATCGAGGAAATAAAACTCCAAAAGTACCCTCCCATTGACGATTATGATGAAGGCGAACCTTTCGACGATTCTACCAGCTTTGATTCTGGTAGGCGCAACGCGAGGAGCGGCAGTTTCGATGAGGAGACAGATATGGTCACTCGTCAGCAACAGTTAGGATATTCTCAGAAGATTAGTCCTGATGGTGGAGGTTTGTTCACACCTCGTCAGCAAACACGAAGCTATTCTACCGATGAGGAAAGTCCTCCGAACGATTCGTTGAAACGCAAGATTGAGTTGGACAATGCTCCAGTAGTTTCTAAGAAGCGAATTAACCCATTTGCAAAGAAGGCAATGGAAAGTCCAGCTAAGGAACTAATGAAGGTTGTTGGTAGTCCATCAAAGCCAAAGCTTTCACGGTCTAGTACATTTAGCACTCAGTCTCGTCAGAAGCAAAGAAGTGGCAAGCATATTGTATAGGGTTGGGGAGAGTAAAAATTTCACGGGATTATAGTGCAGTACATAAACATAATAAGTAAACATGATTATCAACAAACTACTCCTAGAACTAATACAAAAAGTGATCAAATGTTAGTGGAAACGGATTCACTCGTACATTGACTATTTCTCCACTGGGGTCTTCAGACGAACCTGGAACGAATTGTAGAAAACCTTCAATTGTGCCAGGTTCCGATTGCGTCATGCTTTGGTACGAGAATATTCCCTCTTGCTGTTCACCGTCGTTCCAATGCCCACCCTCGTATAAGATAGGATACATACCAATCACACCCTCGCCACGAACTTCGTCAACCACTGGAGTTCTGTTGGGTAGAAGTTTTGTGATAATCCAATGACGTGAAACCAACTGACAGGATTCAAATCCACGCTCTTGCGGAGTCATGTAGCCATCTCCATCCTCTGGAGTCAATAAACGCATACGAATCGAATAAACGAACATATCCATTTCTTCCACGTAAACCGCTGATGCCACAATCTCTATCCCCTGTGTAACAGCTCGACTGCAATTGGCAATGTCATGTACAGTCGGGTACTTCAATAGACAACTACAGTTCGTGCCATCGTATGGATTTAGAACCCCAACTGCGTAGTAATCTCGATGAAGGCGGTTTGCATATTCTTCAAACCATCGCAATATTGAATCTTTCCCATCTGCAATATTTGTTGGTTGTTCATGAGTGCGTTCACTGATAGTGATACGATTTATACCACCAGGACAAGGTGTTGCAACCAGTTGTGGATTACGATTAGACACGGAGTACATTTGGCCCGTAGACACTTTTAGCGCTACAGCTTTCTTCGCACCCTGTGCAATAACTAAATATTCCTGTGAATTCGACTCGGTTAATGTCCACGGCGACCACATTGTAACAGATTCTTCACCATATACTTCAAATCCTCCAAATAAGCAACCTCTTCCGACGTTGATACCGTATGTGTCACCGCTACCTCGATTCTGACCAGCATAAAAGGCATAAACTGCTTGAAACGCACAGAGGCTAGCATTAGAGGAATATGGGTAGGTCGATCTTCCTGGCAACAGAGAAATTTTGGCATAATGTCCATACTCTCCTGATCTCTCACACCATTGTTCTATCTTTTGCCACATATAGCAAGCACGTAAGACGAACGTCCCATTAAGCATGCCTTCATTAATATACCCAACATTCTTAATCTTTCTCCAATGTTTCCAAGAAATGAACGAATTTGGTGCTGTGAACAAACTGCTTGTAGAAAGGAAGGGTGTATCACCGTTACCGTTAGCATTGCTAACGGGGGAATGGAATGATTGCAAACAATCATCAAAACCCTTCTTGAAATGAAAGTCTCTCTCCAAGGCTAATCTCCACAACGCTTCACTCTCGCTGTCCGGATTATTTGAATTTGAGACAGTGCGATCTGCAGAGTGCCAGACATCGTCAATATCGTGAACTATTCGATAGCAGCCACGGGATGCAGTCCGGAATTTCAACCAATCTTTGGAGGTGATGTAAGGCAAGATTGATGATACCACGAGGGATCGCGGTAGGTCCTCGAACGAGGGTAATTGAGCTTCCGACATAGACACTCTCGTTAAGTTGAGCAATAATTGAAGAAGAAGACGACACGAGCTGCCTTCTTCCCGCCACAAGAAGCTTTCCCGCGGTGGGTGATATCTATCTACTCACGTCAACAAGATGTCGTTGGTTGTGGCTCTGGTGCTATTGTGTAGCCTTTCAACGGCTTTATCCTTGTCTGTCACTGTCTTTGGGGGTGGAGGCTTTACCGGCTCGCGTGTTTGCAAGATTCTGGTTGATAAGGGAGCAACAGTTACTTCGATATCAAGAACTGGCGTACCACCGAAGTGGATAGCTGACGAGGAATGGACAAAATGCGTTGTTTGGAAAAGTGCAGATGTCTTGGCTGACCCTGCTTCTCTTGATCAAGCTGTTGGAAGTCCAGATGCTGTAGTATCGTGTATCGGCGTCATTGGCACTGACCCCGCTGCACTGCGCAGAGGCAATGGCGATGCTAATATTGCTGCTTTTGCAAGTGCGAAACGAGGGGGGAAGCTCCGTCGTGCTGCTTACGTTTCTGTAGGATCAGAGGTTGACGCATGCAAGGAGAGCTGGCTACCAGAATTCTTTGGGGGATACTTTGATGGTAAACAAATGGCAGAAAAGGCAGCACTCGATGCCATGGATGGGGATGCATCGAAGGTGTGCTTGATCAAGCCAACATTTATCTACGGCGGGGCAGACTTTGCTTTGATACCCCCGAGGGTCAACAACGAGTATGGATCGGGTGTTGAAGAGATGCTCAGTCTGCCACCATTCAAGCTTTTAGCGGGTGTTACTCCGGGACTGATCAAGGTTGCTTTACGCCCACCGGTTTCTGTCGATTCCGTAGCTGCTGCATGTGCCAAGGCAGCACTTGATGAATCTGGATTTCTACCTGTCTTGGATGGTACGGACCAAATTAATGAGTACTCGGGTCAACTGAAGGCTACTGGACTTACAAATGCATTGGAATGGGGCAAGGAGCAGGTCTTCAAGTTTTATGATTGGGCGAAGGTGGAAGTACCAAAAGCCATTGATTCAGTTCAAGCAAAGATTGAAGAATCGAAGAGCTGATTTTTTTAGGAAGGGCTAACTTTGGCCTAACAGTCATAGTTGCGATCAAGAGAGAGATCAGATAATCATGATTAGGTAAGCCAATTTGCCACAAAAGGTAATAGACGCACAACGTAGACAATATGTGAGCAAGTATGACCTGTTATTGCAACGATGATTTCAATGGCAACTATTGAGCACTAGGCGGAGAGTCTAACAAATGTAAGTGTCACGTTGTCGTTCCCTAGAAACAAAGTATAAACCTACCCGGAACAATTAAATAAATACAGCCACTAGTATTTGTATTCAAGATCGACTTTGACACAAGAAAGGACATTGCATTGGGGAGTCCCCCCCCATGCATGAGAGGAACAAAAAAAACATCGTGACGTGTACTATTATTAAACGGAATACTTCTATCGTCGTAGGCGCCTACAACTTCTTCATCCCTTCTTACAAGATTTGTGGCTGAATGCCAACAGCGATTTTGATTCGGTTAAAACAAACGAGAGCCTCCCGAAACACAGGGACGAACTAAACATGGGCTCCAAAATATGTATGATGTAGTTGTAGCTTCAACCAAACATCCTGGTTGCATTTTAATTCTTTCCTTTTTAAGAGAATGATCCATCCCCTCCCCTTCCACATTTCCTCCCCCACATCCCCCCTCCTGGAAAATAAGCTTAGAACGAGCGTCCAATCATAAGACCATCATCGATAAAGTCTCCAGCTCCACCAACGCGGTAGGCATCAACGCTGGCATATAGTGGGAATTCTACCGGTGCCGTATTCACAACACGCACGACATTACCACTACCCGGAGTCTCAACGATGGCAAAGAATGGACGGTCCAACCCATCCTCCGTGTATAGCTCAACCACCTGCTTGTTATTGTTAGGACCCTGTAACAATTCAATACGTGCATTCAACGGACGGCCATCAGTCTTGAGGATGATAGCTACCGAGTCGACGGTGGGGTTGAAGGGATATGTTCGTAGTGCACCCCCCTGGATGGTCTCTGACCTTGTGGCAACGGAGGCAATACCAGCGGCAAGGCCATCATCGCGGTCCGGCCGAACGACAGCGTCAAGGGGGAATTCGAGCTGACCAATGTTACGAATGGCAACAGTGTTGGGTCCACGGGGTGTGCCAATGACAGCGTTGAAGGTACGAAGGGCACCATCCTCGACGTATACGCGCATCTTGT
>Ga0247831_1003583_pt1 | contig 22334 bp, 24 predicted proteins | sample LaCruzMarch2015__9_FD_192406 | JGI IMG/M metagenome (GOLD analysis project Ga0247831, IMG submission 192406) | Freshwater microbial communities from meromictic Lake La Cruz, Castile-La Mancha, Spain - LaCruzMarch2015_1m | ecosystem: Environmental > Aquatic > Freshwater > Lake | place: Spain...
CTTAGAAAAGATTCTTGCTTATGTCCGAAAGTTTACAACCTTAACCAAAACCGTCGAGGGTCCTTTGTATAATCAATTACTCGATGATTATGAAGAAGGTAACACGATTGAAAAATTAGATGCTTTCTTTGCCACCTTAAAAGCTCGTATTGTTCCCCTCCTTAAAAAAATCCAACAATCCAGGGTGAAAATTCGCACAGACTTTATGTCGAGAACCTTTCCCAAACACGAGCAAATCGCCTATGCAAAGACTTTATTAGATTTTATTGGTTATGATCTCAATGCTGGTGTCCTTGCAGAATCGGTTCACCCTTTCAGCAGTGAAATCACCCCAAGTGATGTTCGTGTCACCACGCACATTTATGAAAATAACTTTGTTTCTAACATTTATTCCACTGCCCATGAAGGTGGTCATGGCATTTATGAACAAAACATTGGGAAAAAAGTAAAAGGTACCTTGCTTGGGCATGGGGCGGCGATGTCCATTCATGAATCGCAATCACGTTTCTATGAAAACGTCCTTGGCCGTTCTTATGCATTTACCAAGGTTGTCTTTCCTCAACTCAAGAAACAATTCCCTAACCAATTTAACGATGTTTCCATTGAGGAATATTACCAAGCAATTAACGAAGTCAAAGCTTCACTCATTCGTACCGAATCTGATGAACTCACGTATAGTCTTCACGTCATGGTCCGTTATGAACTTGAGAAAAAATTAATGGATGGCAGTTTAAGGGTGAAGGATTTACCACAAGCATGGAATGATTTATATCAATCTTATCTTGGGGTGAAACCAAAAAATGATCGGACAGGTTGTTTACAAGATGTCCACTGGTCTGGTGGCGCGTTTGGTTATTTCCCTTCTTATGCATTAGGCAACGCCATCTCGATTCAATTATTAAAGACGATGGAAAAGACCTTGTCGTTAGAAGAAACCATTCAAAGCAAAAAATTAATTCCCCTTCGAGAATGGTTTGCAAAGCATGTGTATGTTTACGGTAAACTTTATCCACCCTTTGTCTTACTGAAGAAAGTTACCGGCGAAGATTTAAACCCAAGTTATTATTGTGATTATTTAGAAGCAAAATTCAGCAAAATCTATAAAATTTAGTTCTTTTTCTTGTTATTGAATTGAATCATTTGACATTCAACCATAGGTCGATAAAATGTACATTATATTAATTTTTCACGTGGTTTGTTTTTAATTCAATCCATCATGATGATGGTGTTACTCGGTACGGTCTATGTTTGGGGCGTGTTTCGCGTTGAAGTTGAAAGTCTTTACGGCATCAGTGCAACCTTAAGTGGCTTGCCTTACATGGTCTCTTTGGTCAGTTATGCCTTGGCGATGTGGATTGCTGGCAAGTGGATGTCAACCCATCGCACTCACTTCGTGATTGCTGGGGTTATCTTGTTCGTCGGTGGGTTGTGGTTATCGAGTGTCGTTGATCACATTTACGCGTTAACCTTCACCTACGGATTGTGTGTTGGCACCGGGGTTGGATTTTTATATGGTGTGCCGATGTATATCGTCCAGAAGACGTTTTACAAAAATGTGGGTTTGATCACAGGTTTTATTCTCATGGGGTTTGGTTTATCCAATAGCTTGATGACACCCGTGGTCACATCGTTACTGACCATGAATTCCATCCAATCCACCTTTAGCATTCTTGGTTGGGTTGCCTTGCTTGTGTTTTTGCTTTGCATTTGGCCACTGTTTCAACCCATTCCCATTGAAGTGAAAACCGCAGTCAAAGAAACCTTATCGTTTGACCTTCCTGACTTTCGTTCGTTATACGTTGTCTTTGTCCTTAGTTTAATTTCTGGATTAACCATCATTGGCTTAAGTTATCGCATCGGTGTGGTCAATTATGGTTTTGATGAAAGTTTTGTCACCATTGCCATCGCAGTCTTTGCTCTTTTTAACGGACTTTCTCGACCCTTCTTTGGTCGGCTGGTTGACCAGTTTGGTTTCTTTAAGGTCGCATTTTTTAGTCTGATTTCACTGGTGACCAGTGGTTTGCTCTCTGTGTTTAATGGCGGACAATTTCCCTGGTTGTACGCGATCAGCTATGGCGCATTTTGGTTCGGCTTAGGTAATTGGATGGCGTTGATGCCTTTATCCATTCAAACGTTATTTCCCAAAACGATGTTCTCAAAATTATATGGCGTCCTTTTCACCGCGTACGGCTTAGCGGCCATTATCGGAACTTTATTTTCTGGAGTCATCCTAGACTTAACATCATCGACATGGCCAATTTATGCGGCGATTGTGTTTGCCAATAGCGTCAACCTTGTCTTGGTTCTATGGCTAAAGAAAAGATATCAATTAAAGATTTTTAATTAGTTTTAATTTTTGAAAAGCTTTTTGATAAATCGGAATCATTCTTGGTTCACTGACAACCTTGAGAACAGATTGAATGGGGAACCATTGCACCCCTGAATTTTCTTCAACATTCACCACAGGTTTTTCTGTCTCATCGGCAATCACCAAAAAGGTCGCATTCAAATGAAGATGATCGGACACATGCCGGCCGTGTTTGATATGGTTAGGAACATAAATCGTATCTAACAAAAAGATTTCCTTTGAAAAGGGACGAATCTTGGTTAAGCCTGATTCTTCTTCCGTTTCTTTTAAGGCAACATGGAGCATATCGTCATCGCCGTCACTATGACCACCTAACCAACCCCAAGACTTATAGATATTGTGGTGGGCAAAAAGAACCTTATCCATGAGTTTATTGACCACAATCGTGGACACCGTAAAGTGGGCGATGAGATTCGTTCTTAGTAAATAATCGGGATTCTTATCGATAAAAGATAAAATTGCTTTCTTATCAAAAGCTTCTTGTTCATTGAATGGTTGGTAGGCTTGAATTTGTTGTTTTAACATCCATTTCATTTTACTTGTTAATGCAAATGAATTAAATATAATTATGGTGATGTTCCCTGAAATTAAATTACCTTTTAAACTCTTACTTGGGATTGCCTTGGGTGGCTTATTGATCTTGTTGTTATCTGGGCCTTTTTTACCAATGATTGAAGGATTGATTGCCATCTATCTTCATCCGTCTTTACTCGTCACGGATTATTTAGCGGTTGGTGGTTTACAAGCCACACTCGTCAATGCTTGGCTTGTCACGTGGGTGGCCATCCTGGTGCTTCATCGTCTTCAAGTTAAATTTTCTGGGGTCTCCTTTGCGGGTGTCCTCACGATCTTTGCGTTTGCATTTTTTGGAAAAAATCTTCTTAACATCATTCCCATTTGGCTTGGCTTTTATGCGTACACCAAGATGAAAGGGACGAATCTAAGTCAATACACAGGAACGTTCTTGTTCTCAACCGGACTTGCTCCTGTCACTAGCTTCATCATCTTTGGTATCCCAGGCCTACCACTTTACCTTGCGATTCCTTTAGGAACGGTTGCTGGAGTGATTGCTGGCTGGTTAACTCCTATGGTGGTTTCGATTGTTGGCAAATTCCATCAAGGGTATAACTTATATAACACGGGATTTGGGATGGGTTTTATCGCCATGCTATTGAGCAGTATCCTTAAAGCATTCAACGTGGATGTCAGTGTTCCATTAACATTAACTTTTGCTTATCACACGACACTTTTGTGGTTTGTTTTTATTCTCTCCATTGGTTTGATGGGTGGAGCTTTTATCCTTCACCGGCAAGTGTATCGTCCTTGGTTACGGCTAATTCAAAGCCCGGGGAATTTACCCACTGATTTTTATAAAGACTTTGGCTTGGCAGCAACCTTATTCAACGTTGGCACGATTGGATTATTAAGTTTATTCCTTGTGATCACCTTAAATCTTCCATTATCTGGTCCGATGGTTGCCGGGATCTTCACGTTTATGGCATTTGGAAGTTATGGTAAACATATTCGTAACGCACTTCCTGTCATCATTGGTTTAATCCTTGCTTCCATGATTCCTGGCTTTTCATTAACCAATCTTGGACCTAGCATTGCGGTCTTCTTTGTAACCGCCTTAGCTCCCGTGTCTGGTAAGTTTGGCTTGTTTTATGGACTCCTTGCAGGGTTCATTCATTTATTGATTGCCCCTCAAGCCCTCGCTTTACAAGGTGGATTTGATTTGTATAACAATGGATTTACTGCCGGTCTTGTCGCGGGTATTGTGGTCGTCATCGCTCAACAATTTCCTATCCCTAACTTCTTACAACAATTACAACGAAAGTCAGTTAAACACTAATGGAACGTTTTAGCCATACCGCGATTATCATTCCCGCTTTTCGTCCTAATGACAATCTCATCAAACTCATTCACAGTTTAAGAATTACCTTTCATCAACCCATCATTGTCGTGGATGATGGTAATCCAGATCAGAAGATATTTAAGCAACTTTCAGGCGTGACGGTTTTGCATCATCCAATCAACCAAGGCAAAGGCGCAGCACTCAAGACTGCTTTTCAGTATGTGTTGAATCATCTCCCAGAGATTGATGGGGTGGTGACCGCCGATGCCGATGGGCAGCATCCAAGTGAGGATATTCTTAAGATTGCGATGTTATTAAACCAAGATTCAAGGGCTTTTTATCTTGCCACAAGAACCTTTAACAAACGAACTCCTTTAAGTAATAAATTGGGCAACTTGATTACCCGTTATGTGTTTTTAGCGGTTACCGGACAAAAAGTCATGGATACTCAAAATGGATTACGTGGCATTCCTAGGTGGTTACTCTCAAACTTAATTAAACTTCCGCAACAGCGTTTCGATTATGAAATGGCGATGCTGAAAGAAATTGCTTTGCAGAAAACCACGATTATTCAAGTGCCAACACAAACCATTTATCAACAAAAAGGTGCGATTAGTTCTTTTCGCCAATGGCGTGACTCATATTTAATTTATCAAATCTTACTCAAAGATTTCTTTCGCTTTTCAATGGTAAGCACCTTGAGTTTTGTCATTGATTACAGTTTATTTATATTGTTTTACCAATGGCTAACAGGAACGTATCGCATTATCCTCGCGGTTATTTTTTCTCGCATCCTATCCGGGGTTGCCAATTACACGTTGAATCGCTTGTATAGTTTTCGTTCGAAAGTTAAGTTATCCCAATCTGTGGGTCAATACTTACTTTTATTTCTCATCATCATGGCTTCGTCTGCGTGGCTAACTGACGGCATCACCCTTCTTGGTGTTTCCGCAGCATGGAGTAAGTTGATGGTCGATATATTTCTTTTTATCATTTCTTATCAAGTGCAAAAGAAGTATATTTTTAAACATGAATCATAATCAACTCCGACTCGTCACCATGGTCTACTCGTTAACCTTAACGTTAGGGACTGGTTATTCCTTGCTGGATGCGTTTGTATTCAAAGCAAGTGGTCAGAGTGGATCGAACATTCTTAGTTCCCAATCGGAATCAAATTCTTCTCTCTCATCGATTGAACCAACCTATGGCGAGTTTTCTTATATCGACACCAACATGCATTTACAGATTGATGTTATTCGCCGCTATGAAACCCAAGTCTATGTGGCGGTCCTCACCACAACTGATCATCGTCTTATCAAAGCAGCGTTTGGTTTAGATACCTACGGGAAAAATTTTAAGGAAAAAACTTCCGTGATTGCCAATAGAAAAAATGCCATTTTTGCCATCAATGGAGACTATTATGGTTTTCGTGATATTGGTTTTGTAGTCAGAAATGGATTGGTCTATCGCATCACACCACGTCCAGCAGAATCTGACGACGCTGTGGTTCTTAACGATCAAGGAATGATGTCGACATTTGAAGAACGAGACACTGACCTTCAAGCATTAAACAATCTTAATCCATGGCAAGTTTGGTCATTTGGACCAGTGTTAATTAACCAGAGTACCTTAACGGTCAACCCCTCAACCAAAGTCCCTTATGAACTTGATAGTAACCCGAGAACAGCCATTGGCCAAATTCGTGATGACCAATACATCTTTGTGTGCTCGGATGGAAGAACCTCGGAAAGTGCCGGGTTATCGGTTTACGAATTAGCTTCTGTTTTTGTGGAGTATGGGGCGCGATTTGCCTATAACCTCGATGGAGGTGGTTCTGCAACCATGTGGTTCAATGGCAGATTAATCAACAAACCCACCAACAGTGGTTCCACCATTTCTGAGCGATCAATTTCCGACATTATTTATCTTGGTTATGATTTATAAATTAAAAGTCATCCTGAGTTACCTAGGCATTTCCACTTTTGTGGGGGCGTTTAGTTATGTGTATTTGAGTTTTGTTCCTGGCGTGTTTAATCTTTGGATGGTTGGAGCTTTTTGCGTCCCCTTGATAGCGGGCATTTTTGAAATTGTTTTTGCTAAAAATATGAATCCAAAGCACCCCATACGAGTCAGTTTATTTCGATTGGCTGTTGCCACCCTTACGGTCCAAGTGATCCTTAGAGGTATTTACGAGATTGCTTTAACCAATTTTCGTGGAGAAATCATCTTTGTGATTGCGTGGATGTTACTTATCCTCACAAGTTTTAATGTTAAAGAATAACTCGCCATTGATTAGCTTTAGCGACTTTTAATAATCGTTTGTCTGGGGTCACACAAATCGCTTCTTTCACTATATTTAACAATTCAATGTCTGAATAAGAATCTGAGAATGCTTTGGTTTTATCCCACTGGATCGCTGGAAATTTTTTAAGTATCGCGGAAACTTTTTGATCAGCAGAAAGAATGGTAATGGTTTTGAATACCTTCGCTTGATGATCAAATAACTGTGTCCCTAAAATATCATCAAAACCAAGAACACGATACCGTTCTAAAAACACATCAAAGTTACCCGACAATAAGATGGTATGAAAGCCTTCTTGTTTATCCTTTGAAATTTGTTTGACGACTTTTTTATGAAGGAGGGATTTGGACGCGATAAATAAATCATCTAAAAACTGACTCAATTGATCGATGGTGATCGTGGCAAATAATTGCCCGACTTTTCCCATCGCCCAATACCGAAAATCATCATAGCGAATCCCAAAAACTTTTAACTTCATTAGCACATAACGGAAGATGATGGCGCGATTAATTTTATGATAGGTGGATTTAGGGAACGATGATGCCTTCCATTGTTGAAGAATAAACGGCACAGTTGAAGCCTGAAGTAGTGTACCGTCAAAATCGTAAATAGCATATTTCATTCTCGTTATTATAACAACTTTTTTATGCTTTAATTTATTGTTTAGGGTAAGGCAAACGTTTTACAATTTAAACCATGCTTTTAATCAATAATCATGATGGGGAATCAGAGAAAATGAGCCACTCATCAACTTGGATCGCGTTATCGTCTTAAGTATTCACGATGACCATTTAAAATGCCGGTAAGAACAAACCGATGTCTGCTATTAGGAATCGTGGTGGTGAAATTTAAACTTTTTTCCCGATGCTCATATCCTGCCATTAATCGTTCATAGGTAGGAAAATCTGCTTTTCGTCGTTGGCTTAAGGTGGTGAGAAAACTTTGTTTGTTGATTGCTAGTTCATAATGGGGTTGTAAAGTAATTGAAAACGATTCTGCCGTAGCCCCAGACCCATAAGAGAACATCCCAATTTTTTCATTTGCAAGGGATGTAGGGTAGGTGGTGAGTAATGAAATCAGCGATAAGTATAATGACCCATTATAAATATTTCCTACTTCTTTATTGAATGCTTTCGTTGAAAGAAGAACTTTCTCACTTAAAGGTTGAATCAATACTTCTGAAGCCTTATCGCTCATCGTTGCAAATGGCATATGAAAGCAAACATACGTTAATGGTTGTTGCGGTCTGACTTGTTTTAATAATTCTTTATAACTACGAATGGATAATTTTCCATCCACAATTGGGACTTCATAATAAGATGGGCGATAAAAATCCTTGTTGTTATTAACAATCGCAAGACCTTCTTCAATCACACCAATTCGGGGATTGGTACTGATAATCATGGCAATGGCGCCAGCACCTTGCGTCACTTCTCCAGGAGTATTAAATCCATACCAAGCGACATCACTGGCGACAACCAATGCGATTTTTCCTGGATGAAGGGCTACATAATCTTTCGCCAACATCAATGCACCTGTGGCAGCATAACAAGCTTGTTTGACTTCCAAGACTCGGCATTGCGGATTCAATTGAAGCAAAGCGTGTAAATAAACGCCTGCAGATTTAGAAAAATCGATGCCAGATTCAGTGGCAAATAAAAGTAAACCAATCTCATGTTCACGACCCTTGACCAAATCCGCACTTGCTTCCGCGGCCATGGTGATGATGTCTTCAAATGAATCAATCAACGACATTTTTTCTTGACCGATGCCAACGGTGTATTTCTCGACAGCAACTTGGCGAACATTCGCCAATTCCGCCATGTCTAAATACACTTGAGGGGTGTAAAAATTAATCGCATCGATGCCAACTTTAATCATTTAGGTTACTTTCTTTCTATCAAGGTATGGGCGCGCATCAACTCGTGGGGATTGGTTAACGCTGCCATCAAAGATAATTCACCAGCTAAGACAGTCGCACCTACCAGGTGTGCTAAGGTTTGACTCCCACCCGCACCCGTACAACCCATCTTTAAGAATCGTTCTTGAAAAGGAGATTCGTTTTTCCCGTGACCGATGGTACCAACGATAATATTTGGAATGGTGACTGAAAAATATAAATCACCTTGTTTAACTTCTGCAAAGGTGATGCCTTGTGACCCTTCAACAATGTTGGCTGCGTCTTGGCCTGTGGCTAAATAAATCGACAGCAGCATATTCGCATAATGGGCGTTGGCACTATGGACGGAACCGGCCATGATTGAACCTAGAAGATTCTTTTTAATGTTAAGATCAACAATTTTTTCTGGGGTGGTTTTTAATTCCGTTTCTACAACTGCTTTCGGAATGATGATTTCAGCAATCACGTGTTTACCACGACCCTTAATTGCATTGATCACACTTACTTTTTTATCCACACACATATTTCCTGAGACAGAAATATAGGAGGCAAATGTAAACTTCTTTAATAAATAATCACCAACGCCATCAGCGACAAGCGTGACCATGTTATGGCCGCTGGCATTATCCGAGAAAATCGCAATGCGTAAGTAAACTAAATTAGCGACATGGTAAACATCAATCGCTTGTAACTTAGCAAATCGACTTAATTTGCTCACCACTTCTTCTTGTAACGTGGTTAGATTGGTTTTAACAAAATTTGCAATCGATGCTGCTTCACTTGCTTGATTGGTTTGTAAGGTAAAGGACCGTGTCATCGTGTCACTGATTAACGTGGACTTAACCCCACCAGCTTTCTTAATTGCCCGACTGCCTCGTTGAACAGAAAAAAATAGCGTGGTTTCAAAGGTGGCTAATGGCACCTCAACCGGTTCAATGGTTTGAGATTTGCCAAGGGTTGTCACTGAAGCAAAGGTCATTGGGCCAACCCAACGAGTTGGGATGGGGGTGATAAGTTTATTTTCTTCTTGCACACTTTAATTTTATGATAAAAATCAATGAATTGCTCTTTTTACTTTGCTTCTTTAAGAAACTCATCCAATTGATAACCCAATTGGAGTAATTCTGCATCATGGCCAAACTTACTGACCAAGACAACACCTTTGGGTTTTTTTTCGTGGTACCCCATCGGTAAACATAGCGATGGATTGCCATAAATTGGGGCAAAGCTTAACCAGGTCGGGGTGATCAAGGCATCAAGGTTTTCTTCTTCGAGACATGTTTGAAAACCTGCTGCCTCCTTTTGTAAGGCGAGACGAAGATCTTTAAATTCTTGATCGAGGGTTGAAGGCATCGCTTCACTAGCGATTAATGTCGCTTGTCCATACTTAAGGCAGCGTTCTGGATTCTTGTTGTTGAGGGCAATAATCTTTGCAAGTGAAGGTGGACACCCTTCTTGAGTGTGTGTTGCTAAAAACCCATTAAGGCTAACTTTAAATTCTCTCAACAAGGTTGGATAGTTATCTAACTTGGGTAACGTCATCTGAATGTCTTTCACCGCGTGCCCTAATTTTTTAAGTGTGGTGGTGATTTGTTTTAGCATCTTTTGATCCTTCGCATCATAAGGTTGTTGATCAAAGGTTACCATCCCAATTTGTTTTTTCCTAAGTGGGTGGTGAATGAATTCAAGAAAACTCAAAGGACGCTGAATGGGTTGCTGTTGAAGGTCCTTAGGTTGCGTTAAACTCAACGCATCCATTAAAGTCGCACAATCTTCGACGGAAGTTGCCATCGGTCCTGCGGTATCTTGACTTGGCGAAATAGGAATAATACCTTCGGTTGACACCATTCCTTTGGTTGGTTTAAAAGAAATCATTTGATTATGAAAAGCTGGGGCCATCAATGACCCATTGGTTTCTGTACCAATCGCCAAAGAAACAATCCCTAAAGCAACGGCAACCGCACTCCCTGTGCTTGACCCAAGCGGGTCAATGGATTCATCCACTGGATGTTTGACTTGTCCATACATCGATCCATAACCAGATGGCATTTTTTCATTGCCCATGAAATAAGCAAACTCAGATAAGTTAGCTTTACCAACGATAATCGCCCCAGCGGCAATTAACCCATCAATCAAGGGTGCATTCTTCTTGGGGATAAAATCTTTGAGCGCAAAACTATTTGCCGTGGTTGGTGTCCCATCTGCGTAAAGAATATTGTCTTTGATTAAGACAGGGATCCCATGAAGGGGTCCTTTGATCTTACCTAGTTTTCTTTCTTCATCTCTTTGCTTTGCAATCTTGAGCGCCAATGGAGAAATCAACGCAATTGCGTTTTTATCTTTGAACAAATGATGTTTTTCAATGACGTCTTCCACCAATTGAACAGACGTCTTTTCACCCTTAAAGAGTTGTTGTTGAATGACCTTAATCATGGTGACTTTATTATAACGGCAAAGGGTGGTTATGTTCGTGGTAAAATAAAATCAAAGAGGTGAGATTCTTTGGAAAAAGAGTTTGTCGCCATGTTGCTTGCAGGTGGTAAAGGCACACGCCTTGAAACCTTAACAAAGAAAATAGCAAAACCAGCGGTTAGTTTCGGTGGTAAATACCGAATTATTGATTTTCCTTTATCAAATTGCGCCAACAGCGGCATCGACACAGTTGGGGTATTAACCCAATATGAATCCATTTTATTAAATACGTATATTGGTAACGGAGAAAAATGGGGGTTGAATGGGATTCACTCATTGACCGCTACCTTACCACCTCGGCAAACTGAAGAGGGAAATGTTTGGTATCGTGGGACTGCAGACGCCATTTACCAAAACATCGATTTTCTTGATAACTTAAAACCATCCTATGTGCTCATCCTTTCTGGAGATCATATTTATCGTATGAATTACCAATTGATGTTGGAAGCACACAAACAAGCGAAGGCTGATCTAACTGTGGCGGTCATCAATGTTGAAAAAAAAGAAGCTTCTCGCTTTGGCATCATGACGGTGAATGAAGAAAATCTTGTGGTTCAATTTGAAGAAAAACCTACCTCACCAAGTTCAACCTTGGCATCTATGGGAATTTATATTTTTAATTACAAAGACTTAAGACAAGCTTTAATGGCAGACGCTAAGGATGAATCCTCTGAACACGACTTTGGTAAAAATATTATCCCAACGTTATTAAAACAAAAAAAGCGATTACTCGCTTATCCGTTTAAAGGTTATTGGCGCGACGTTGGCACGATTGATTCTCTATGGGAAGCTAACATGGATTTGATTGATCATAACGATGCTAAATCGTTGTTGCTCAATGATGACTTAAAACTATTTACCGAAGATACTCGCAGCTTACCTCAATACTTAGGTGAACACGCCAAAGTTAAGAATTCACTGGTCAACCAAGGTGCAGTCATTTTCGGCACCGTTGATCACAGTGTGGTTTTCCATGATGTCGTGATTGAAGAAGGGGCTACGGTGAATGATTCGGTGATTATGCCCGGCGCTGTGATTAAAAGCGGTGTGACTCTCTCTCGAGTGATTGTTTCCCCTAACATGAAAGTGGAGAAATCCGCTCAAGGAGGAACCAACATCATGTTGGTGCAACCATAACCATGCCAAAAATCATGGGTTTTGCAAACCTCCACGGCAATAAGAATCTTGGTCCGTTAACGGAAAATAGACCTCTAGGATCAACGAGTTTTCTTGGTAGATACGGATTGATGGATTTCACGTTATCGAATTTTTCAAACTCTGGGATTGATAAAGTTGGTATCCTCATTGAAACCCAACCACGTTCGATCATGAAACATTTAGGTTCTACCAATGTCTTTAACAACAACACCAAACTTGGCTTTGAACAAGTGTTATACAACGAAAAGAATGCAAATAACCCACTCTACAACCACGATTTAAATAATTTAAAGGCCAATGACTGGCTTATTCTTGACCATAAACCGGATGTGGTGGTGATTGCTCCGATTGATCTTTTGTACACACTCGACTTTAGGCCGATCATCAAACAACATCTTGAAAGCAAAGAGCCCATCACCCTTGTCATCACCAAAGTAAAAAATGCCAAGACCCAATTCTTACTTGCAGATGCCGTTACCCTTTCCCAAGGTCGCATCACCAATATGATTCAAAACCAAGGAACCAAAGATGACTTGGATATTAGTTTAGATACGTATGTCATTTCAAAACCTTTCTTAAACCAATTGATGGACATGGGTCCAAAAATTTCTGCAACGTTTGGGATCAAAGAGATCTTGCGTTACTTACTCAATCAAGAAAGCCAATCATTCATGGCCCATCGGTTTACTGGATATGTGCGACCTTTTGACAGCCTAGAAAATTACTTTGAAAACTCGATGGCGTTCCTTGATTATGGATTTAGAAATAAGTTCTTTACGGATGACTGGCCTATTTATACGGTCTCTCACAACACCGCTCCTGCTCGATTTGGTCCTGCTTCCTTGGTGAAAAATAGCATGATTGCCAACGGGGCAAAAATATTTGGAACCGTCATCAATTCCATCATCTCTCGTAATGTCGTGGTCGAAGCCGGAGCGACGATTAAAAATTCTATTGTGTTTACCGATTCAAAGATTGGTAAGGATGTCATGATTCAACGGGTGATTATTGATAAATACGTTCGCGTGGAAAAAACAAAACTACTTGTCGGCAAAGACATCCCCCTTTTTATTAAACAGGGAGAAAATATTTAATGAAGATTCTCATGGTCGCCTCGGAAGCCAACCCGTTAGTCAAAGTTGGTGGACTGGGTGATGTCGTCTATAGCCTATCCAAAGCTTATGTCAAACAAAAACACGATGTGGCCATCGTCATTCCTTTCTACAAAACCCTAAAGAATCAAACGAATCTTGTCACAACGTTCTTAGGTCATATCGATGTTTTTTTATCTTGGCGAAAACACACGGTTGGTATTCTTAAAACCATCATCGATGGGATCACTTATTATTTGATGGACGCTCCTTATTATTTTGATCGAGATGGCGTGTATGGTTACCCCGATGAACATGAACGATGGGCTGCCTTTGTTCACGCGGTTCGTCACATGATGCCGGTGGTGGGGTTCCAACCTGATATCGTCCACATCCACGATTGGCCGGCAGGAATGTTACCTGTCTTAATCAGAGAAAAAGAAAAACACAACGTGTTTTATACCAACATGAAATTTGTGCTCACTATTCATAGCCCAGCATTTCATGGTGATTTTTCTAATGACCTCATTGAAGATTTTTATGGATTAAACCGAGACCTGTATGAGGGTGGTGCGCTTCGTTTTCAGGATAGAGCTTCCACATTAAAAGCTGCTATTGTCTATTGTGATCACATCACCACCGTCTCTAAAACTCACGCGAATGAGTTATTAACCGATGAAGGAAGTTTTGGTTTGCACTCGATCTTATATTTTTATCGCGATAAGTTTACTGGAATTCTTAACGGCATTGATACCAATGAATGGAACCCTTTAACCGATCCACACTTGCTAACACCTATTGTTCGTCAACAATTACAAACAACGAAAGAAAAAAATAAAGCGCAGCTGTTTAAAACCTTTGGTCTAGAACATCCTCAGTACCCTTTGTTTGGCTTGGTTAGTCGTTTAACCTTCCAAAAAGGAATTCAACTCATCATCGATAACCTTGACCACTTTGTTCAAGCAGGTGCTAAATTTATCTTTCTTGGTGCCGGGGAATCCCATCTAGAAAACCAACTCAAGTATTTTGAAAACAAATATCCAAAAGCAGTGAGAATCGTGTTGGGTTATAACAACCCGGTGGCCCATCAAATTTATGCAAGTAGTGATTTCTTTTTAATGCCTTCTTTATTTGAACCTTGCGGGATCTCACAAATGATTGCGATGCGTTATGGAACCTTGCCTATTGTCAGAGAAACCGGCGGATTAATCGACACGGTACAAGGATACCCAATGCATGGTGAGCATTCCACAGGGTTTAGTTTTTTACATTACACCGGTGATGCTTTGGGTTGGGCGATGAATCAAGCCATGGCTTTGTATCAACAACCTGGAATCCTAAATAAATTACAAACCAATGCCTATGATGCAAAACATAATTGGGATGCTTCGAGTCGTGCTTACTTAGATTTATACGCGCGATTGGGTTAATCTTAACCCTTTAGGATAATGGTTTTTCATTCGACCTTGAGACACTTTTCCCCATCCTAACGACAATCCATCCACAGTCACCAGTGCCCATCCCTCAGCAATCGACACTTGAATTTCTTCGCCACGCATGTAGGCAAGCAGTTGAGTATCATCAACACGGAAATCAACGAATCGTTGAACATCTTGAGACGTTAACACGTGGGCGAGATGGTGAGAAGGATAAAAATATTTTTTGTCGATATCCCCTAAAAACACACCCGCGCGTAACGTGTGAAGTGCGGGATGATAGGCATAGCGTGTTGGAATCATAAAGAAGCGATTCTCTAACATAAAGTTAGGCTGGATTCGTTGACTGGTTAAGGTTTGAGTTGCAAATTGTCGCCATTCAGAAGGCATCGGGTTACGCATCCGATGTTGAAATTTCATTCTTGGTTCCATCACACCTTGATGTTTCAAGATGACGACATATTGACCTTCTCCTTGAATTTGATGAGGCCATAATTTAACACCGATCCCATGGGTGGTTTTAGCATCAAACATGGATTGAAGCGGATGAGTGATGACTTGAAATATTGGGTTTTTTTGGATAAAGTTTTGAATCAATTGTTCATTTTCTTCTGGAGAAAAGGTATGTGTTGAGTAGACAATCGTGCCACCTGGTTTTAATAACAACGTGGCCGCATTGAGCAAAACCAATTGACGAACTGCACACATCTGAACATGTTCGATAGACCAAGCCTCCATTGCTTTAGGATCACTACGAAACATGCCTTCCCCACTACTAAGTGCATCAATGAGAATCTTGTTAAAAAAATGAGGAAAGATTTTTGTGAGATGTTGAGGATCGTGTTGCGTCACCACCACTTGGGTTAATCCCATGCGTTCAACGTTATGCATCAACGCTTGCGCACGTTTCGTATCCACATCATTGGCAACCAAGAATCCATCGAGAGATAGGTGCCGTGCAAGGTCGGTAGATTTACTCCCTGGTGCCGCGGCTAAATCCAAAACAAAATCATCGGGTTGGATGTTCATCATTGGCACGACCGCCATCGCCGATGGTTCTTGGAAATATATCGCGCCAGCGTGGTGATAGGGGTGATGCCCATTGATTGTGTTCTCTTGAAGGTAGCGACCTAAGGGATGCCATGGAACAGCTTGAGGAAACATAGGATGAAGTAGCTGGCGAGGGTCTTGATGGATGCGTATCCCTTGAACAGAGGGTTTAGCATAACTTTCCACAAAGGAAGAAAAACCTTCTTTAGGAAGGTTTTTTTCTATTCGTTTTAAAAAGAGTTCAGGTAACTTCATCCACGAACAAAGTTAACCACTAAATCGATGGTGGCAACTTTAATAATGGTTTCGTGAATCGAACAATACTTTGCCCCTAGTTCTGCAGAGGTTTTTAATTGAGTTTCATCTTCTCCACCTCGAATGGTGAGCACGATTTTCACAGATTCTAACGTCGCAGGAACGGTGTCTCTTTTGACACCACTGACTTCTAGATTAGCATCTTTAAAGACTAGTTTTTTCTTGTTGGCAACACTGAGAAAAGTTGAATAGAAACAAGAACCAAGAGCTCCGTAAAGTAAGTGATAAGGTGCAATCCCGTCTGGTTGAGCTCCTAACACCACACGACCGCTGGGTGATGTCATCGATCCGACAAAGGTATTGGAGAATTGAAGTTGAATGTTATCAGTTTTCATAAGTTTTCCTTATATACAATATAAACTATTTTATAATAATAAAAATCGATTATGCTTAACTTAGGGAATAAACCATGAGACAAAAACAATTACCCATCACTGCCTTTCCTTTTGTCACCTTTGATAAAGTTCGTTATGGAGATACTGATCGACAAGGGCATGTCAATAACGCGGTGTTCGCTAGTTTCTTTGAAACTGGTCGATTAGAGATGCTATATCAACCATCCCATCAATTTCTTTCAGATGATTGTTCATTTGTCGTGGCAAAAACTACCTTAGAGTTGCTTTCAGAAATCCATTGGCCAGGCCAAGTGGAGATCGGGACCGGCATCGTCCGTATAGGCAATAGCTCATTGGTGATTGCTGCCAACCTTTATCAACAAGGACGATTGGTTGCTACCTCAGAAACCATGGTCGTTCAAGTGAATATTCAAACCAAGACATCACAAGCGTTAAATTCAACATCGAAAAGTTTACTTGAAAAATATAAACTCACTTTCGAACAATGTTTGGTTTTTTAATATTTTATGTTATTCTATTATTTAGAAAGAAGTTTTTATGAACAATAATGCTGAATATCGTCGTAAGGGACGCGAGTTAACCAAAGGAAAAATACTGAATATTTTCTTGGTAAGTCTAATCTTTTCTATGATTGTTGGTGCGGTCACAGGCATTGGCGCAAGTTTTAATCCTCAACTAGGAGACGATTTTATTACAGTAATTAATCCGGGGAACCCCGCGGTTGCTCAATTATTTAATTTAATTGCACTTGCACTTGGCGGGTATGTTGCCTTTGGTTACACAAAAATGTTTATTGGTGTTTCAAAAAATGAAAAACCAGAATTTGAACCAATCTTAACTGCTGGTATCAAAGAGCAACCAATCAACGCTCCGTTGCTAAGTTTAATTAGCAACATCTTTATTGGGTTATGGACACTATTGTTTATCATCCCTGGCATCGTAAAATCTTATAGTTATGCCTTGTCATCGTATTTACTCGTCAATGACAAAACCCTAGGACCAGTTGACGCTATTACCAAATCTAGAACATTAATGAACGGAAAGAAAATGCAGTTATTTATGCTTGATTTGGGTTATTTAGGTTGGTATATCTTATCGCTATTTACCCTTGGTATCTTGTCCATTTGGGTTTCCGCTTGGCACCAAACGGCAAGAACCTTATTTTTCAACGATATCGTTCAACCTGAAGTTCGATAGATTCATTCAATGAAAAAGGATTTGCTGAGCAAATCCTTTTTTTCTTTCTCTTGATTAAATATATAAAACTGTGCGAAATCCACGATCTCCGTAATAGGAATCTGCACCGTTATGAAAAATAAACGCCCGACCAAATCGTTTATCGCCAAACAAGGCACCACCTAAACTTCGGATGCTTTTTGGGGTTAACACCCAAGACGATGTGGTGGTATCAATGTCTTGGAGCGATTGAAGATAATGGTATTGTTCTTCATTAAGTAACGTTGTCCCCATGGCTTCTGCTAATGAAACCGCATCCCCTGCTTTAGGTTTAAATTCCTTACGAGCATCCCACGCGGCTTGATCATAGCAAACACTGCGTCTTGCTTTAGGAGATTGCTGAGCACAATCCATAAAAATAATTTTTCCCGTCGCGTCATCAATGCCAACGACATCAGGTTCACCATCGCTCAATTCCATTTGCATCAAGGATTCAATTTTTTTACTTGTTTTTAATTTTTGTAAAACGGTTGGCCAAGTGATGGAGCGATGACGGTATGGGTTAGCTTCAAATCTTTTTTCTAGGACAACCAAGAGTTCTTCTTTGGATAACGACTTATTTTTTTCCATGATTTAAATCCTTCTTTGTGGCCTTATAAGGCTTGCCTTGTTGGTCATAGGTTACCCAAGTTCCAACTGGTTCACCTTTTAAAAAAGTACCTGAACGTTTCAAGGTTCCATCCATCCGATACCATTGCCAATCACCTTCAGGGATACCATCGATGATTTGTCCTTTAGACCAAATGGTTTTACCGTTGGCGTGGTATTTGGTTACCCAGGAACCGGGTCCTTTGATTGCTTTTTTAGCCTTGATCATAACAAAATTATTTTATCATAACCCTATATAGAATCTTTTGGTTTTTGTTGCTGCCAAATAAGTCACTCTTCTTGGATAGAGGGCCGATGTAGAAAACATATAGTCCATAAATGCATTGTGATTTCCCAACACAATCGCCGGACCTTTGATCTTTACTTTTTTAAGAATCCTTAAACCCAAAAATAGCGTGTACATTTTTATCAGACCCGCTAAGACTAACCAAATAAACAGATTGGTTTTTTTATCTTGAATTACTCAAGGACTTTCACGATGGTGTACCCTATGGTTTCTTGGTAGGCTTTTTTCATCATCTTGATTAAGACATCACGGTCAACATCCGCAAGGCGTTGCAAATAAAGGCAGCTCTTTCCCGCTTTGTGTTTACCAAGTTTTTTCAGTTCTGGATAATTCTCCAGTGTAAATGATAAATATAAGGTGATTGCTTGTTTACGATTGGATAATCCCAAGATAGGCATGTATCCATCGTTGCCTGTTGGATAGCGATAATAAAGCCGACCAAATCCAATAATCGAACCCCATAATTTTGGTTTTCTTTTGGTTATTTTTCCCATTTGAGAAACAATCCAAGCTATATCTTTTTTTCGAGGTTCAGGAATGTTTTCCATATAGGATTGGATAGAGGTGTTGGTGATATCAAGGGGCATGACTTCACTATACCAACCCTTTAGCATTTTGCAAAAAATGAAAAAGGTGTTTTGTCATATAATAATATTATGAAAAAGAATATCGATATTGGCGAAAAACTCCGCCAACTTCGTGTTAAAAGAAAAATTAGCCAAGCAAAGCTTGCTAAATCTATATTTGTTAAAAACACCACCATCAGTAATTGGGAAAATGGTTCAAGACAAATTCACATCAATAATTTAAAACTTATTTGTGTTTATTTTGATGTTCCTTTAAATTATTTCTCCGATCAACCTAACCAAGACACCATTCAAAAGAAATTGCCAATGCGCCCAATCATCGCCGCCAGTGCAAGTGTCGCACTTGCGGTGAGTTTAGGGGTTGTCCTTCTAGGTGGTCCTAATGGCATCTTAAACGATGCTTGTTATGGTGAAGAGTTTTGTTATGTGATTGATGACCCTTCAATTGTGTCGGAGTTACAAACCCGTAACATCAATGGCGGATTGATGACCAATGTTGAAATTGAGTTGGTCTATGAACACTTAGAACAATTTCTCTTGGACGAAGAAACTGACATTAACCAAGGGATGGTGGCGATGTTAAATTTACTTGGCTATCCAGAACCAGAAATGTATTATCCGCAAAGGATGCTTTATCACGATGATGGAGGTGGCATACCCAACACAATCTTTGATCTGCGTGCGCTCAATGAAGAAAACCTCCAGTATTTTATTCATCAAGGCGATAAATACATCGTCTATAAAATTGGTCCTGGTCGATTCTCATATGAAGTGTATGCAAATAGATCCTACAACCTCACCATCGACTTATCCATGAACGCTTTTTATTGGAATGATGTGAAATTCATCCCGCCATTGCTCGTCCTTGAACGCTTCAAAAACAACACTGTACGAAATCAAACATCGACTGTGGTTGACCTAGAAGATATGATTTTCATTGAAGACTTAAGCATTTATAAAACAGAGGACACTTATTTTACCGGAGAGCACACCCTTGGTAATATTGGTTTTTATCATAAAGCAACAAGACAATTCTATTCGATTTACATGCTAACTTCTTACGGATTTTCTGGGGTTGATTTTGGCATGATTTTCCAAAACCCCGTGGGGATTCAGTCCGGTAGAGAATTTCGGTTTTCTTTTATCAATTATTATGATGGTACGTATGAAGAATTCCCTGCGTTTGTCAGTCAACCAGAAAACATCACCCTCAGTGATTTGGGTCAAGCAACCCTCAATGATCAAGGCATGTTCAACGAAGACATTGCGCCTTTATTTATGAGCATGGGTAATCGGCCTCTTCGCTTTTACCTAGCTTTTGCTGAATAATGATCCAATGTGTCCTTTCCAACCTTAGTTTGTTGTTTATTTCAAGCCATTTACTAGTCGTTTTGTTATCTTATTTTTACATCTACATTGAATAAAAAATGATATATTATCCCTAGGAGATTGATCATGAATAAATTAGTTAGCTTTAATCTTAAGATGGGGATTGTCCACCTTGTTCAAGGGATTGCCTTGCTTGTGCTTGCTTTGACCGTGCCTTTGTTTCGCGATTATCAACCTTCGATTTATATTTTAGGCCGCTTCTTTACACAAGATGCTTTACCTTACTTTGAATTTGAAAAAGTGTTGTTTGAACTTCCGGTTGCTATTCTGGCCGCTTCCTTTATCTTGTTTAGCGCCTTATTCCATTTTTTAATTTCTGTCCCATTTAAAAAACAATACCTCGCTAATATCGAAAAAGGGATTAACCCATTACGTTGGTATGAATATGCATTCTCTTCCTCAATCATGATTGTGTTGTTATCTATCCTTTTTGGCATCACCAGCATCGAAGGCTTATTGGGTGTATTTGGGATTAACGCGGTGATGAACTTACTTGGTTTACTCATGGAAAAAATGAATCCACCAACCAGAACCAAGACGGATTGGACTGCGCATTATGTTGGTTGGATCGCGGGCTTCCTTCCTTGGATCATCATCCTTTTCTATTTACTTAACTTTGGCGATTTATCGTTGTTGCCTTGGTTTGTCTTACCTGGCTTATCTTTCTACTTCTTAGTCTTTAATCTCTTTGCCTTTAACCAAATTTTGCAATACGCTCGTATTGGTAAATGGAAAGATTATATCTATGGCGAAAAAACTTATGTTTGGTTAAGTTTAATTGGTAAGTCCACGCTTGCCTGGTTAGTTTTCTTAGGCATCGTCCTCGCTTAATCGCTTTATTCTCACCACAAAGAAAAAGAGGATGATCTTCATCCTCTTTTTTGTTCGACTTACGCTCTTAAAAGTCAATGCACATCAAAGCACCCCAAATGAACGATTTAACCTCTTTATCTTTTCTAACAATCGTGATGTTATTGCTTATACCACTAACATTGACCTTGTGATTGATAAAAAAACATAATTATATAACCCTTTATGTTCTCAACTTAAACCGAGATGGAAGGATTAGATTTATTCCAAAACCTTGATTATCGAATACCCTAAGGTTTCTTTATATGCTTGTCTCATCATCCTCGTTAAGACAACACGATTGACATCATCTAGTTTTTGAATATACAAACAACTTTTACCCGCTCGATGTTTTCCTAAATGCTGACGGTCAGGATAGCTTTCTAATGTAAAGGATAAATAAAGGGTAATCGCTTGTTTTCTAGAAGAAAGTGCAAGGATGGGCATATACCCATCATGACCTGTAGGATAACGATAATAGAGTCGTCCAAATCCAATGATTGAACCCCACAATTTTGGTTCTCTTTTGGTTATCTTTTTCATTTGCTGCACAATCCACTGCATGTCATCTTTTCGATGAACGGGAAGTGAGGCCATATAATCATGAATGGATGGATTGGTGATATCAAGGGGCATGGATATACTATACATAACTTAGAAAAAAATTGATAATACTTGAGAGGAAATAGTTTATGTCATTCCAAACTTATCTCGATCACATTTACCAACATACCGGAGAAACTCCAGAGCAAATAAAATTAAGAGCAAAAAAACACGGTGTGCTTGTTTCCACACTAACTGCAACGCAGTGGATTGAATGGCTGTTTAAAAACTATCAATTGGGGCGCGGTTATTCCATGGCACTTTGGAAATACTTTGTTGAAAAAAATTGGATTCAACCTTCACGATCACAATTAAATAAAAAACCTTAACCCTTTTAAAGACTGATGAGCTCATTTTGCTCACAAAGATAATTGCTGATATATATTCTCAATAAATGCTGTTTTAGCATTTGAATATGCTTCGGGGTTCAAGTGATATTGTTGCGCCAGGTCCTTTTTTAAAGTTGCATAGG
>Ga0247831_1003584_pt1 | contig 22330 bp, 22 predicted proteins | sample LaCruzMarch2015__9_FD_192406 | JGI IMG/M metagenome (GOLD analysis project Ga0247831, IMG submission 192406) | Freshwater microbial communities from meromictic Lake La Cruz, Castile-La Mancha, Spain - LaCruzMarch2015_1m | ecosystem: Environmental > Aquatic > Freshwater > Lake | place: Spain...
GGATGAAGTACAAGACTTAGACATAGACGTGGACTAGTGATGGTCAAATTAGACGTAGAATATTTGTTGTATAAAGGTTAGGTAGAACCACCAATACTCAATGCTAAAATAAATTGAATTCCCTCAACCTCACTGAAAGTTCGCGGCAAATCTTTTCCATACTCCCCACCACCTTTTCAAACATGGCAACTCTGGTCCTTCTCCGAGCGGCATCCCGTCGTATGACGCCATCATCGTTGGTAACAATGCGTGCGTTATTCTCAACGCGTGCATCGGACAACTTTCTTTCTGGAGCGAGTAGTTTGTACGCCGAGTCAATGGCAGAAATGTATGAGAATGATCCATCTTCGGTCCCAGAGGTGAGTAGTAGTAGGCTTCGATGTATTTTGCCATCATCATCATCTCTATTTACTTGGAAGGTATGGCAATTCATATTCATTATATTTCTCTCTCACCACTCCGCTTTGCTGTCAAATATGTCGAATATATAATAATTCCGATTATCAGAGTTGGAGACTTTTCTTTGAAAGCGATGGAGGGTCCAAGAGTAGTAGTACGAATGAGGATGAACTATCATTCAACCAACCCACGATTGTTCTCAGCAGTGGCAACCTCAAGGGTCCACATGCGAGTATCTCATCTGCTGCCATAGCACCCGACTCACTCGGCGTGGCACACCTTATCCGTGCGTATCAAGTCAATGGACATCGCTGTGCCACGCTCGATCCATTGGATATGTACGCAAATGAGTGTTTCCCCCATAGGCCGGGCAATGCACGATCGAAAAGTGATGTTGCCAAAGGTATATCCAAATATGAAGATGGCTATGCTGATACATTAACGGTTGGTTTTCATGGCTTTGACCCAACAAAGGATATGGATCGTGAATTAAACTTCAAGGGTGTGCATACTGGGGGGAATAAGGGTTTTCTCGAAGACTTGACAAACATGCCAGGCAAAGTCACACTCCGAAAGGTTGTTAATCGATTACGTGAAACATACTGTGGACCCATTGGCGTAGAATATATGCATATAGGATCCGTACATCAATGTAATTGGATACGTGAACGTGTAGAGAATCCAAATTTCCTACTAGTTGACAAAGAAAAGAAGGTACATATTTTCGAGCGACTATGCTTCGCGGATACATTTGAGAATTTCCTGGCCAACAAATTTAATACCACAAAGCGATTTGGATTGGATGGAGGTGAGGCGATCATACCCGCATTGAAGGAGGCAATTGATCGTGCAAGTGAGCTCGGGGCGCATAGCTTTATCATTGGCATGCCACACCGTGGTCGGTTGAATGTATTGGCAAATGTTATGAGGAAGCCAATGACTACATTATTTGCTGAATTCCAGGGCACACATTATGATGAAGAAAGTCATACCAAAGGGAAGGAGGAATGGGGAAGTTCGGGTGATGTTAAGGTAAGTCAAAGTTCATGGATTATTTCTAGTTGACCTATTTGTATTCATCAATCTCATTCAATATGCTTTTCCAATTCTTTCAGTACCATCTCGGCTCGAGTGTAGATCGGACCTATCCCGATGGGAGGAAGATTCACCTTAGTCTCGTTGCCAACCCATCCCATCTTGAGTGTGTCAATCCCGTAGTTCTTGGCAAGGCCCGCGCGAAGCAATTCTACTGTGGTGATACAGAAGAGGATCGACGTAATGTGGTTCCTATCCTCTTGCATGGAGACGCCGCCTTTGCTGGGCAGGGCGTTGTGTACGAAACAATGCAACTTGCCGGTGTGGATGACTTTAATGTTGGGGGGACGATACACGTAATAGTAAATAATCAAATTGGTTTTACGACCAATCCGATCAATAGTCGATCGACACCGTACTCGTCCGATCTTGGGAAGGCATTCAACGCACCCATCTTTCACTGCAACGGTGATGATCCCGTAGCCGTGACACGGTGTCTTGAAATGGCCGTGGAGTGGAGACATGAATGGGGTACCGATGTCATCATTGATATGATCTGTTACCGTCGTAATGGGCACAATGAGCTTGATCAGCCTATGTTTACCCAACCTAAGCTATACAAGGCAATTACGAAGCATCCACATACTCTGGATATCTATGAGAAGAGATTGATTGAGGAGGGGACACTGACGAGGGAGGAGGCGAAGGAAATTCGTGACTTTACACTCCAGAGCTATGAGCAGGACTTGATTGCAAGTAAGTCGTACACGCCCCGACCAGAAGACTGGTTAAGTTCTAAATGGTCCGGTTTCAAGAGTCCCAGGCAACACAGTCGTGTCCGTCCCACAGGCGTGGACCTTGATGTTCTTCGTTTCGTGGGTACGAAGGCCGGGGAGGTACCGGAGGACTTTAAATTGCATCGACAGATGGTCAAGATTTTTGATCAGCGCAAAGAAATGGCCCAAACAGGTGTAAATATTGACTGGGGCTGTGCTGAGGCAATGGCGTTTGGTACACTCTTACTCGAGGGGAATCATGTTCGATTGACTGGACAGGATGTCCAACGTGGGACATTCTCGCATAGACATGCCGTGGTTAAGGATCAAGAGACCGAGGCGGAATACACTCCATTGAATTCATTGGCCAACTTTGTTAGCGCCTCAGCACCGCTCGATGAACTATCTGCTGGCTGTCCTGATACACAGGCGAAGTTGACAGTGCGCAATTCTATCCTGTCGGAGTTTGCAGTACTTGGCTTTGAGCACGGCTACTCCTTGGAGAATCCCAATGCGCTCGTCCTATGGGAGGCACAATTTGGTGACTTTGTTAACGGAGCGCAAGTTATGCTTGATCAGTTCATAGCCGCGGGTGAGGACAAATGGTTACGTCAGAGTGGACTCGTGATGCTTTTACCTCACGGGTATGATGGTCAAGGAGCCGAGCATAGCTCCTGTCGTGTTGAGCGGTACCTACAAATGGTTGAGGAGGATCCACACTATATCCCCCCAAGCGGGAAGGATGAGGGGATGCAGATTCAGAAAACGAATTGGCAAATTGTTAACATTACTACACCTGCGAACTTTTTCCATTGTCTACGGAGGCAGGTCCATCGTGACTTCCGGAAGCCGATGATCGTCGTATCACCGAAGAACCTCTTGCGGAATAAACGATGTGTGTCATCGTTGGAGGATATGGGACCGGGGACTATATTCCATCGTACATTCGATGAGGCCGATCCAGAAATTAGTGATAATCCTGACAAAGTGACGACGTTGGTATTCTGCACTGGCCAAATATACTATGAATTGATTACCGAACGCGAGATGCTAGGTCGGAAGGATGTTGCAGTTGTCCGTTTGGAGCAAATTGCACCCTTTGCATTTGACAACGTTGCGCAGTATTGCGCCAAGTACAATAATGCCGAGGTTGTGTGGGCACAGCAAGAGCCGAAGAATATGGGATGTTACGCCTACATTACACCACGGATGATGACTGCGACAAGGGAGCTCAATAAGAAAGAAAAGAGACCTCGATATGTAGGACGTATGGTGAGTTCGGCTCCTGCTACTGGTATGGGGAAGGTCCATAAGCAGGAATACGCTGATATCATGGATGGTATTTTTGGAGAGGAGCATGCACATATGGTCCTTGGTATGGAAAAGAACAGTGTAGAATGAGTAGTTTCTGACCTTGCTAGCTGTCTCTCTCTGACGTTCAAGTTAGTGGGACGAGAAGCTGTCGAAAGAAAGACTAATCTCGGTTGGGGAATAGTGTGCATTAATATGAGGCTTTGTGTAACAAAAGAAACAGTCAACAAATTTGGCACTGATCCGACTTTAATTACCACATTCTTCTCATGACTCCAATTATATCCCTCCATTCCCATTTGGTGTGCACGTGCCACGAGCGTCAAGCCGTTGCGTTGGTTGAATTGTTCACTAACGTCCTGTCCAAAAGTAAAGCCTGCACCGCGGGGCAATATCCCCCACCCCGACCAATCATCCGGATCACTCCACAGTACCATATTATTGTTTGAGTTTTGTATAATGCCATAATAATTGCGTAAGCTTAGCCATCAGATATTCAATAAATTATGTCCTTCCTGTCTCTAAATCGTAATTCCAACTCCTTTCAAGGTAATAATACACTACTTTGTCCTCATGTAGAATTTAATCATTGTTATCAAGCCGATCGAATGAAAACATCACTAAGTTCTGCCAATGGATATCCATTGTCAAGTAAATATGGCCAATGTACAATAAAAAGATCAACAATGGGATACACAAGCCGTCCTGAGAGTGATAGTGTTTTTACTCGACAGACCGATTCGACGAATATCATTTTACACTGCTGGAATGATGATAATGTAGTTTTCAATGACGATGGGAAGAGGAATGAAATAGAATAGGATATCCAACGTAGTACACATGCCACATATAGTACCGGAACACATGTACCAGGTCCATTAGCAATTATTAAATCTGGTCGGACATTTCTTAATAATGTATAGGTTGATATAATTGAACGTAATGTTGTGTATATTGATGATAGGTATGATTGATGTACCTCTCGTGCACGTGGGAGTTGGTATACCTCATATGATGATGATGATCCATCCAACTGAGTCGTCGTTGGAGTTGTTTTGGCTTTCAGGTGTTCTTCCAACCTTGGCAAACTCGTATTATCACTATCGGCAACGATGTAGACTAAATTTGACAAGTAGCGTTCCGAATCTAACTCGTCAAGTAAACGTATCATTTCGGATGTATGCCCTCCTGACCCAAGTATGACCAGCGTCTTGATCATGGTATGAACTTCGTTCGTGTGGATTATCCTCTGATATGAGCCGACGGTCGACGCCGATAGCCGTGTCTCACTGACTTGGAGGCTCTTGGTGACGGGAATGACAGAATCTTTTGACCTTACGTGTTATGGCAGACCTTACGTCATTAGAAAATTCACTATGTAAAAAAGAAACATCTAACGTTCGCCTTCTTTTCCAAGCCGTTTTTGCGGGGTCAGCCCGTTCTAAATAGAAACACCTACCTTCGCCTTCCTTCTTTTGAACGTGGCTTCGTTCGCCTTCTTTTCCCCACTTGTATGAAGAGGCAGATTATGCAACAAACGATCTAACCAAGTAAATAGTTGTCGGACACCATCAGCGGTGAAACAATGTCACCCCAACGATCCTCTGGCCTGGGCACCTCCTCCTCCTTCCGCCTGCCGTCTCTAATCCCGAAAAATGTTTCTCCCAGCTCCTTGCAAAATATGGGCGTAGCATCTGTATCCGAGGCTTACTTCGTCTTCGGAATTGGCCTTCTCCTTGCTTTGAACAGTGGATACATAAATGGTCTTTGCCTTAGTGGATTGCTCACGGAAGAAGGTTCTGACAAGGTCAATGTCTCAGCTGTCACTAGAGCGTATACAGAGTCTGGACTCAATCTGGTGTCAGGATTATACGATGAATTTGGATTCGCATTTTCGATCATACTTTCGTTTGTTGCTGGGGCATGTGTATCTGGCCTTCTTAACCCTGAGGCGACTCCTCACAAGCTCGTACCGTCGTATGGGCCCACCTTTCTAATTGGATCTATATGCCTGATTGCTGCCTCGTTCGCCGCAGACATGAAGCCAAGCGGACATGCACACTACTTCCTTGCAGCAGCAGCCAACGGCCTGCAAAATGGTATCTCGTCAATCTATACCGCAAATCTTATTCGGACATCTCACCATACTGGCACATCAACAGACATTGGGATAATCATTGGTCAGATACTTCGTGGGAACTGGAAGAATTACTGGAAGCTTAAGGTCCTCATCGGTCTTGCATCGTCCTTTTGGTTTGGTGGATTGATTTCATTTTACTCGGCGACCGCATTTTTGCATGACTCACTATGGTTCAGTACTGCATTGTTCATGGTGATTGGTATATCTCACCTCACATTTGTTGTACTTACTGAGAAAGTGAGCTATTTCCAGGCAGCGTATGGAACGTGGAAATGGGAAGTGATACTATCGAAAGTGGCTAGCACCATGAATGAAACATCGAATGAGTCTAATGGGAATAGTAGAACCCTGACAGAGGATCAGATAGACTTCGTCTTTGATGAGATGGATGCCAGTGGCTCAGGTACTATCAATGCCGATGAGTTGAAGTCAGCTCTTGAAAAGATGGGAAAAAGGTTGACCCGGAAGAATGTCCTCGCGATGATGGCTGTCGTGGATTTGGACGATGACGGTGGAATCAATCGTCAGGTGTTTCGTACCTTGGTTAACGTTGCGGCATTACGGTCATCTCAGCGACAGGAAAGGGAACATAGCAGCTTGCTTCGATCGATCTCATTACTTTCCTTTGGTGAGGATACTTCTCTCTCACTCAAACCCTTATCCAGGTCCGCCTCTGCCACATTTGGCAAGCCCTTATTTGTTGGAAAGAATGGTCTTATTGAGAGGCGCCCTTCTGATCCAACACTTTCATCCAGGCCTTTGTTTAGGTCAATCTCAGCCACATTTGGCGTGCCCTTATTTGTTGTTGGAACCAAGAGTAATCAATCTCTAGATCAAATTGACTGGATGCCGGAACATTTGCATTCCACCAACAATAACAACAGGACCACCCCGAATAACGCCAAGGAAGAGAAGAAGAAGGAGGATACTACTGCTACTTGCGTGTCGTCATTTATCTTCAATCATGACGAGGAAGATCCAGTGAAATTACACAGTCTTTCCGAGGATGATGATGACGGTAGCTATGCGACGCAGCCACCCCGTCTAACCTATCAAGAATATCATCCTCCAAGTGGTAACGGCGATACTGCTCATGCAATTATCGTAACAGATGTGAAGTACCCGTATGCTATTGTGGACATCAAGGAACTGAGTGGAACAATTCAGCAGTCCGTATCGAACTTGATTCAAGGTCCCAATAAGAATTTAGGCGAGCTTCCGCATGCCACCATTGACCATGACGTCCAAGGCGCCAGTGTCCATTGTCGCAAGGAGGATATGATGATTCACAACTTGATGAACCGTGGGCGACTCTTTGATACTAGGAAAGTTGAACAAGCAGGAGAAGAGCCATTCTACGTGTGGACATTGACCAATATTGGTCAGCTTGGAGTGGCAAGTGCAGAGGACAGCGAATTTAATGAGCAGGATGTGTTGAGTTTTTAGTTTTAGTGCAAATACAATGATTAGGTCTATGAGTAGTATTTTTTGTGGTACTATCGATACTCAACTATTGAGCCTTGTCATTTTGTTTTTACTTTAATTTATGTCTATATCTACGATATGTCACTTTATTTCTATTCTCTAAATTCTCTAAGTTGGGTCTCGCTGCGAGACGATAGGCGAGACGAGACCGCGAGACCATGATGGGTCTCGTCTCACGACAAAAATTGAATGTTGCTATTCTCCAATACATCATCATGACAGCGATCAGTTCTCAATCATTTGCCAGGAACATGATCTCATATAATCATTGCAACATTAATCATTTAAGAAATCTTCAGTTAAAAAGTCCAATAGGCAGAGTTTCATATCATTTTCTGTGTAAGAAGAAGGATCATGGGGTGTTGGCGTGGACGAGATGCTGCTATGCATCGACGATGACAACTCTGCAGGCGAAGCCCTGGCCAAGGTATGGGCCAACATTGGCGGTGCTTGCTGTGCAATGTCAGTGCTCTGCATATTGATATTGTACTGGACAAAAGATGGCAGCTCTGTAGGCAAAGTGGCCCTGCGAGAACATTTGGATGTTGGGACAAAAGTCGACAGCTCTGTAGACAAAGTGGCCCTACGGCTATGGTGTTCGGCCGTTCTTATTGCCGCAATGGGAGTAGGAATAGTACTAATACGATTCCCACTGATTTGGTCTCCTTTTACTTCCACCCTTGTTATCTGACAAAGTCCATCGATATTCCCACGAATAAAATGAGGATGCATCCAAGAACTTGTTGGAGAACCAACGGAAGTGAGACGCGTGAATTCCAATAAGTTTAGCTGACGAGTCTTTGTAGCAAGAGCGATGAAAGGAGGTAACACCAAGGTTAGAATGCTCAAGTTGCCAATAATAAAGATTTACCATGTAAGTTTATTCAAGAGAGCAGAGATTAATCATACTCACAAAGGAGCGGAACTTGGTTATCTTGAAGAATTTGGGCACAATACGCTCTACGAATATGTCCTTCTGATGAATTGAGAATGATCGACCATCAGCAGAACAAGAGACAATCGAATGAAGTTCATCATCGGCTGCTGCGTATTTGAGCATGTCGTACAGCCTGAATGGGAAGTGCTCCCTCACGTTCCCAAGCACAGAGTCGTCGTGACTGACGCGGTGGTGGGTCGGATTTTCAGCACCAGCACTTGATGATGCATCCGATGAATGATGTGAATCCATCATCACAAAGGAGTATCGAATATTAACATAAGTGAGACACTTTTACAAGGGAACGAGTTCGCAGCCCACTTGAAGAGCTCCGATGAATGAGGATCTATATTCTGGGAACAGTGGGGAACAGATCTAATAGACCTTACGTGTTATGGCAGACCTTACGTCATTAGAAAAAGAAACATCTAACCCTCGGCCGAGGGAATGACAAAATCTTTTGACCTTCCGTGGCGCTGGCTTCGCCTGACGACGAGAGGATGTATCATATTGCAAACGAACTCGTGATACGTAACTTTTAGGCTGTCCAGTGATTTGTCATGGATTGGTAAGTGCATCTCATCTAAATGGGGAATTAGGAGTAGTGAGGAACATCAAAGAGAATTTCAATGGAATGAGATTGGCAGTGCACTTTGATCAGATGAATGAGGGTTTGAGGTCAGCTTTGGTCAAGCCAGAGAATTTAAGAGTTGCATTTGAGTTACCAAGTTGTAGTACTGGTAGTGATACTTCAACCGTTGACTAAGATGGGGGGGGGGTTGATGACTCAGGTACTAAATGATATCCTCCGGTGTTCGCCTTCACCTAAACTCTAATTATATAACTATATATTCATCACATACCACATGAACATCTCTAATAATCACGGTTTAAACTGAACATACTATGCTGTTATTTCTGTGTGTTATGTATCGATTCTATTGCAATCCCATATCAACGCACAAAGTTATTGGTCCGCGGTGAACCCTCAACGTCCATTTCAAATCCTTCACCAATCGCCCAGTCGTCAGCATCCATACTTGGCAACTGTGACGAGAAGTCGAATTCCTCGAACATTGCAAACTCTCCAATAGGATCATCAATCTCTGGCATCATTGTCATAATAGAGACTGTATCAAATTGTGGCGCCGATTGATGACGATGGCCAAGCTGCTGGCTAGTGTATGAGGAATGTGAATTAATTTGTTCCGGCGTGGCAAATTCATTTGCATGATTAACTTGGGCAACAACAGTATTATGCGATATCAACACGTCCATTTCGGGTATCGAAGCCATTTTTTGGGAAGGCATGAATGACGGATAGCCTGTGTCATTAGAAGAATGGCTGAAGGCTTCAAGCTGTGGTGCTGACTTATGACGGCTGGCGTAACCAATCGGCAACGAATTAAAGCCGCTTGAAGTGTGGGCAACTAACGGTTCCTGCCGTTTGTATGCTTGCGGTGAGACGAGATAATCGTCGAATGTGCGCAGCAATTCTGAAACAGGCGTGGGCATTGGAATGTTGTCAACATCCGGAATGTCAAATTGGGAGGGTTGTGATTGCTGTGAATGTGCGGGTCGTGGCTTCAAATTCTTTAGTTGTTGGACTTGCTGACTAGATTTTGGTTTGCGTGCCGCCTGTGGCACCGATGAAGATGGAACTGCCGTCATCGTGTGAGGTTGAACAATTGCACCCATTGGCGGATGATACCAAGCTTCTTTCGGCACGATTGGCAATACATCTCTCAATACTGAAATCACCGCCGCCTGGCCAGCAATCTGAGAAGTCTCGAGCGTGATGGCATTACTACTAATCGCATTCAGGTCGTTATTGGAATCATTGTAACTATCACCCCCTAATGACGTCATGCTTGTCAGACTGCGTTTGAGCGATCCGGTAGACAAATGCGACTCCTCGGGACTTGACTTCTTGGATTTAGCGGCATCCTCGGCTGCTTGAAGACCAGCTAGGGATTCGTAAGATGGACGACGCCCTAGCTTTCTCAACTTCGTCTGAGGAATGGAGGTTGTTGAAGCATTAGTGCCGCATCGTTGTTGGTCTTGTTGCTGTCGTTGCAACACTTTCGAAAGTATGTGATAGATGATATACAGATTGGCAGAGAGGTGTCTGTCCGATGAAGTTTTATACTCGCCATCGCCAAAATCCCTCGTTACCGCGTTACAGCTCCTAGCAAATGGTGCTACTGCTCCTCCCCCTACTCTGGCGTATCTCTCCGCCAGCCTCTTTATGAGATCAGCTTTCCTTTTCGTCCATGCCATATACTTCAACGACTGTTCAGGTGTCAATATTCGCATCAGGATCCGCTCCCTCTCCCCCGCGGCTGCTTGCGACCCGCACGCGACGTCATGAACGCCCTCAATGACCTTACGAGTTGCTAATGCCGTGTGTCGGTGTATCCAACCATCAGCATTAGTAAGGATCGTCCGTTGCATTCCACGCACTTTCTCTTCCTGTTCGTATGATATGCTGATTTCGTGACAGACCAGGGGCCACATCATGGTGGTGTTGGGCGAGACACGGTCGGTACCAGCTTGCAATAGCTTTAAACAAAGGTTAAGAGAGAGGGTGTAAGTGTCAGCTATTCTAGAGCATACACTTAAAGCAACTGGCATTCGCAAAACCTTTACTACTCACCCGTTCACCGATTCTTGCAGCACTCAGTCTCTCAGAAGCACTACGCCCACTTCTGTAAAATCCATCGTCCTGTAAACTCAGCCACAATACGAACCTTGTTGACGGCGGTTGTACTAAGCTTAACAAATGTTGTCTCATGAATGTCTGTACGACTTGCAATTCAGTCGATGTTCGTGACAGATGAGTGACCAGGGCATTCGCGGCCTTATCCAGAGATGATATCAATGTTGCCATACCGGTAGAACCAACAGGAAGATGATTGCCATTCAATAGTAGCTGCTCAACGGCATTGCCCAACGCTAAAGTTCTCATTTCTCGCAGTGTCCGCACTGCCGCGCTTGCATGGGCCATCCGTTCTTGGTCCATCTCCTCACTCAGACCCGAGACGCGACCTTCTAATTCCTCGAGGTAATGCTTCCGTCGACGACGAGATTCACGTGCCGATTTACGATTGCGCTCGAGTTGTCGTTGGCGCTTGTCCGCAGGTTTAGGTTTCACCGACGTAATCTTTTTCGCAGTTGATGTAGTTGTTGTGTCGAACGATGTGACCTCACCTCCAGTGGCGTTGTGCTTATTCCCGGTTACACCTCGCCCCCCTCCGATTCCTACTGGTATCACGCCATCTACAAACATTGGAGGACTAATCGTGCCAGCTGTATCCTCACTTTGAAGACTCCCCGCCGAATCGGAATACGTGATTCCCCCCGCATGCGTGCGACGGAATCCGCCGAGTACTGGAGCTGAAGAGTTTGGTTTTAATTTTGGCTTTGACGAGCCTATTGAGAATAGTCCTGGAGAAAATCGATCATCACTGGGGGAGAGTCGACTGCTATTGGCTACTGCTGCCGCCGCCGAGGCCATCCCCTGACTGCCTAGACTTTGTGAAAGACGTCTTTCTGATTTTATAGGGATTGGATAGGGACGGATGCGTTGTCTATTCGTTGGTGGTTCATACTCGTTCCCAAATGACTCCTCCCTTAGCCCCAACACTGGTTGATCTATAATTTGTTGTAAGTTATTCGACGAACCGAAAGCGACTGCTATTTTCTCCATAACCAACTCTGACGTTCCTACACAGTCAACACAATCATTGTTAATGTCAATAATCTCGTCATTTATTTGCATCATCATCGGATTTTCAGTTGAAATTAACTCCGGTGAAAGGAGTGGAGACGCTAGTGGCGACATAGCACCATTCGTATTCGGTCGAATGGATCCTGGTCCGCCTCCTCGAGTCCAGGCCGACAAATCCTCTTTAGCGTATGTCAAAATAGGATTGTGCACGTGTGATGATGAAGATGGAGAGGCTGACGATGTCATTAGATCATTTCCTACTCCTATCAGCGCATTAGCCATTGTTGCATCATCGGTCTCAAATGCGGCGAGAGGATTTGGCGTTGGATCCGTTTTCTTCGTACTCTCCATTAAAAATGAAAATTCACCTCAAAATCTCTACTTTCACTTAGCTTTCAATCACGATACAACCGTACTATATTTAGGCGGAAGAGTTTGCCGGCACTCGATCCGCTTAACGAAGCAACGCCACGATCTCCGGAGCCTCCGCCCCGTCCAATTGGTGTGCTTCGGTTGTTCGTGTTCCTTCGATTTTGACATCTTTTAAATGACGTACTTTGAGATACCATCTTAGTCGCAATGACAAGTCCACCCTCCAATCAACTGCCTCTGCGGGTCACGTGGTGTTTGCTGCGTTGGGGATTGGCGGGAGTCCCACCGAGCACCTAGTCCCACACAGCCCTCAACGTCCTCTCATAAGATGTCGCAGGACTGCGAGATCGTGATGTTGCCCTGCGGTGTGCGTTGGTTGATCGGAGTGTGGCTCGCGGGACACACCGATAAACCTTTCATGAATGAGTATGAGAGGATGTATATCCCGCAAGCATCACTTCGAAAGCATTTCTACAATATGTATGAATCATAAATTATCCATCCATCAACGCACAACAAGCATTCTAATTAGACATATCGACGAACCATCATGTCGATTTCACGATACTACTTGTGTGCTTTATTCTTCATTGCAGTAACTGTCTCATTCACTTCCGCATTAGAAGAGGAAACAAAATCACTAGACAACTTCGATTTGCATGTTCGACAGTTGGAAGAGGAGACTGAACCATTTGACGACTTTCATCACGGCTCGCCTGCTAGACAAGACATTATAATACCCAACAATTCCTATCTCCGCGCTTTAAAGGAGCACCAGTCTGAGAAGAAAAAGCTAACAACGGTGGTCAAGACGAAGAAGAAGAAGGAGAAGAAGGAGAAGAAGGAGAAGGAGAAGAATGTTGTGAAGCCATTGGTACACAATGCAAAGACGGAAAAGCCATATGATCATGAATTCGGACGGCAAAGTAGTACTCGAACATCATCGCAAAACAAGAATCATTATGTTGTCAAGAGTAGTGGTGGTAATGCTGTCAAGAAAAGTGGTGGTAAAAGTGGCAAGTATGCCAAGGTTGCTGGCAAACCGAAGCCGAAGGCTTCTAAGACCAATCACGCAAGTAGAAGTGCCGGCGAAGAAGGTTGGCATGCCGTGATGAGTATGATTGATTACTTTTAACTTGGTATACTTAATTTCTGTTCTTCGAGGTGGATTATGTAGGGCAATCGTCGTGCGATAAGTTCTTGATTAAGTGTATAGTTTAATGTTTAGACTTTTATATTTATATGGTCGTATTCTGCTGATTAGTACATCTCTACCTGCATCATAATTATAAAATGTTTATGTCGCAATGTTATATAATGCACTTCATGCAGTTGATATAAGAGAGACAAAAGTTAATTACAGGCCCACTACAATACTCTTGGCTAATGTTCTCACCCCATTATCGGATGCCCATCGATTGAAGGTGATGCTTCGCAGAAAGCTAGATTGCTGGGTGTTAACTTTCTATTTAAATTACTCAGCTTTACAACGTAGAAAAAATTCTAAAAGAAGCATCTCAATAAGTAACCCAAGATCCTGTAGTATCAATACGTGCCTCGACGCATGATCTTGGAAATACTTTCTCTCCTGATTTGGGATGATGGAGCTGAGCTAGACAGCGACGATTATTATTCATTGGGATAAGATCGAAGCCATCACCAACACGAGGCTTTGAAAGAAATGTTTGATTCATAACTGGCTGATCCCAAGTATTCTCAAGACACGGCTGTAGTTGAATCGGAGTGGATATCGTTCTGCCATCAGTGTCGAGGGCACCCGCATAGCCCATTGTGGTAAAGCACAACGATGTATTCAACGCAGGCCTAATTGTACCATCAATTGCAGAGAAGAGCTGATCTTGGGACGTACTGCAACGAGCTATTTTAATGAAATCATCAGCTTGACAATCGTTATCCCAACAATCTAAAAGGAAAGAAGCCAGGAGATCATTCAGAATCGATCGAATGAGAATCTTTCTTATTGTCAACGTCAAAAGTTATGGCATGGAATCAAACTTACCCATGCAATACAACGGGTCCGAGGTAAAATCTTGCCATTTGAAATCGGTCTGCCAGTAGATTTTTAGTCGTGCTGTCGGCCACGAGGCTGGCCGTGGCACTTGAGTAGGTGTCGACGTTGTTGGTTGTATGGTTGGCTGCTTTGACGTGGCGATTGTAGGTGATGATGGCGAACTTCCTACTGGCTTGTTGGTTGTTGGCCTCTGCGACAGAGGCTTGAAAGTGGTTGGCGTCTTTGACGTAGGCTTGGTCGATGATGGCTTTGATGATGATGATGTAGGCTTGGATGTTGATGGCATTCGTGAACTGGGCTTGAAAGATGGTTTCGATGTAGTGGGAGAAAATACATTCGTTATCGTAGGCAAGCCTGTAGTTGGGCCTGAAGAAGTGGGAACAACTGTCCTGAGTGATTCACTCGGAATCTCAGTAGGTGCCATGGAGGGTGTGGTCGTGGGCTGCAATGTCGTTGGCTTCAATGACGTGGGCTTCAAAGTCGTGGGCGTCTTAGTGATAGGCTTCTGAGATGAAGGTTTGAAAGTTGGTTTCATTGTCGTCGGATTTGATGTCGTAGGCTTCGATGAAGGTTTGAACGTAGGGCGTCGTGTGGGCTTCAATGACGTGGGCGACTTAGGCTTCGATGAAGGTTTGAACGTTGGGCGTCGTGTGGGCTTCAATGACGTGGGCGACTTAGTTATAGGCTTCTGAGATGAAGGTTTGAAAGTTGGTTTCATTGTCGTCGGATTTGATGTCGTGGGCTTCGATGAAGGTTTCAACGTTGGGCGTCGTGTGGGGAGACGTGTGGGGAGATGATTGAGTCGCCGGTGCTCAGGATTTTTCTCCTCGCGAGAGGGGATGGGATGTTTGGCTGCTATCAGCACTGCTGAGGTACAGCTGCACACCGCAGTTTGGATGAGAAGAGACTTCATTGTTGTGTGGTTAGGGGTTAGATGCTGTGAGTACTTTTATTTTTTATGTGGCATTGATTAAATCATCAAGGACGTCCACGGAGCATGTGGAATGGGTTCATTCCCACAGGATTGACTCAAGTCGAGCCAAAAACCCGACTCGAGGTCTACTTGTGCCTGAAGAAAAAAACGATTCTTTCCTCTTCTCCCTAGCACCCATCCACACTCCACTCACCACCACACGAATGGATGGGAGCACTCCTCTCATCACATCCGATAAAGTCTTCTGATTGATAAGAGTTCGCACGTTCCACGGGATTTGCTCTATTCCCACCAGGACCTTACAGTTGCAACATTTCTCCGGAATGGAGGACTCAACTGGCGTTTACAAGATCTCACAAGATTGTACATTGTGAACACAACGTTATGTATTAGTCTTCCTGTTTATTCACGTGGTGATCATGTGCAGCAAATCGAGATCGCATGTGAGCTAAATCTTTCACATGCCCAGAAACATGAGTTAGAACTGATTGAACTTGAGATCATGATATTAGCAATGATAGCATTGCTCCGCTCAGATCAGGTGTCCTCATAAAATATTCATCCGTCAAGCAAAACATGCTGTCGAGGTACTTCTACCATTGTGCCAGCATCGTGGCAGTGATCTTTGTCTCCACTTTTGCAGTGGATGCAGATGATGACGTCGTTAATCGACGGTTGGGGCACTCTCTAACGCCTGACAAGCAAGGTGATAGTCAGGTTGACAAGATTGACGTATTTGGTCGCACGCTGTACAAATCCTATTGGAAGGCACCTGGACAGCAGAAGAAGAAGAAGAAAAAGAAGACTAAGCCCAAGGTTGCCAATTGGAACGAACGCTCTTGGCAGGAGACGAAGACGAAGCCGAAGACGAAGCCGAAGACGAAGGCTTCTAAGAAAAAGCACCACAAGGAGAGTCGAAGTGAAGGCGAAGAAGGTTGGCATGGCGTGATGAGTATGTTGGATCGCTTCTAAGAATTAAATCAATCTATCTCCTCGTATTCATTTAGAGAATGCACCAGCATTAATTGTGCAATAGTTTAGTGTTAACATAGATGTCCTTAATGATAGTATAATTAAATTCTTGATCTGTTCTTGGATTCCATCATTCATCTAAACACAACGACTACCCCAAACGGCAGCTCCCAATACAGCCAATTCATTGCCCATCTCACCCTCTGGCATAATCAAACGTTCACTGGTATACGCATCGCCTGCTAGATACTCCACACATTGCGTCATTGACTCACGAACCAACGGTATACGTGCTCCTCCACCAACAAGCAGGATGGCACGTAATGCAAATGGTGTATTCAGTGATGTGCGTTCCAATGTATGTGCAATTACTGATGACAAGAGTGAAGTTAGGTTGGTGGGTGGAGGCAATGCCGACGACAGCACGGATTGATCATTCTGTGACAAACATTGCAAATGTGGCACGAGCTTCGTCCCAATCCATGATTCAACTGTGGCATCTACCACATTGCGTGACATATCCAATTCTAAATGTCGTGGTTGTCGTGTCGCAGTGTCCATGGATAAGTAGGGCACATTAATATCCGTACGTGTTCTACTACTAAGTTCATGTATTGCTGTAATTGCTGCGTCGTTCAAACGTTGCAGAGCCGCCGGATCATTAAGAATCGGTTTGCTTTCTAATTGAGTATCTGCATTGTCGTATTTATTGTTGCTGCTATCACCACTGCTTTGTCCAAAGAAGACATCAATAAGTAGAGAAACGAGAAGATCAATATGTGTATTACCACCAAATGGCAAAGTCATTGAGTATGTCACATTCTCTTCAATGACAAGTGACACTATAGTCGACGTCCCACCGACATCAACAACTAATACCGATGATGCACCAGTCTTGTCAGGTGGTAATAGTCCATAATACTCGGCCCCAACTACTGCTGCTAATGGTTCGGATACAAATTCAGCAATATTGTTGGGCGATGTTAATTTTGATACAATGTTGCGATATTGTTCGAGACAATCGTCACTACCACCAGAAGCAGTACAATTTTTTGTCATTAAAGATGGAGGGTAGGTAAAGATTGGTCGAACGTCGTATGACCCGGACACTGTAGCAGCAGCAGACGCTTTCACGAAAAGCGGTGTGTTGTCCATTATCCCTTCTTCCTCCACTACATCTCCACCAGTCTCACTACTTTTACCCAATACCTGATCTAAAGCATTTTTAGCCACTTCGCGTATAGCTTGTCGGACTATCATTGCATCATTATAATCATTTATTATCGTTTGTGTATTGTTACTATTTTCAAGCAGTATCGAACGTGGTTGAACGACTGTACCTTGGCGTACATCGTAGCATCGTGCTTCGGCCAGTCGTCCATATAATGGTATTTCACCAGAAGAGGCTACTCCTCCAGGTGGGACCCAAATAGATGACGGTGTCGATCTATACCCCTCTCTATCAACACAAACAATCGGCGGTGGTTCGATGGCAGTCATGGATTTAGGACGATGGCTTAGCTTTAATCGTGCAGTGCCAACATCGATTGCCATAATCCCACCAACATATGAATTCTGCGCTTCATATTCTTCCAACTTACTTTGATATTCCTCAGCGTCTAAATCCATTTGTTCGAGTGCTCTGTAGGTATATACTCCCGCGCCTACAATAACACCGCCGGCGAGTAATATTGGTAATATCTCGGTACGGGTTGTTGTATGATAGTAATTCTTCTGTCTTGTTGTTGTGGCCATCTTGTTGAGACAATGCTCATTATTATCATCTCTTTTTCGTGGTCGAAAAAATTGATTAATAATTAAAGACGACCGATTGTCATGAGATGACAATGAATAAGTAGTGGCCCGCCGCCGTCGACTCCATAACCACTTATTGTCGTCGTCGTCATCATTGCAATTCAGTGGCACTGAGGAGGCGCCACCATGGAAATTTAGACGACGACGCGCCGATAATATCCGCAAGAGGCTCATGGTCGAGGAACAGCCGATAGGGGCTCCGCAACGCACGCCCAACCACAACCAACGGTCATTTTTCTTTTCGGTCATTGGGCGTCTTCGTCTATGGCAGCCTCTTCCGTACCAAGCAGTATCATGAGCAACTTCCTCCAGGGCGTGCCAAAGGAATGTATCGGCCTCCAAGGTCTGGGAGTATACTACGTTGAATTCTCGTGTATCCAACCAACACTCGGCAAGCTCTACTTTTCATTTGAAAAGTTTTACGACCCGGCTATTGCATTAGTATGGATGCAAAATCATCCATACGTCCCCGTTGCCGCATGCTTACTATACATGACACTCATCGTGTTGGGTCGATCCTACATGTCGCCTCGGCGGGCATGGAGTTGGAGATCGACACTCGCCATGTGGAATTTGGGATTGAGTCTATTCTCGTGGATTGGGTTCGTACGCGTCGCGCCTCAACTGTATCATAACTTGACATCCTACTCCCTCCGATCGAACCTATGCGATGATCCCGCGGCATTATATGGCAGTGGCTCGACGGGATTATGGGTACAATTATTCATATTGAGCAAATTCCCTGAATTATTCGATACGCTGTTTATCGTCATACATAAAAAGCCATTAATATTCCTACATTGGTATCATCATGTTACCGTACTGCTATATTGTTGGCATTCGTACGTGACTACTTCGCCCAGTGGGATATTCTTCGTGGTCATGAATTACTGTGTCCACGCGGTAATGTACGGGTATTATTTCCTAATGGCGATTAAAAAATTACCAAAATGGTTCAATCCGATCATTGTTACGTTTATGCAACTAAGTCAAATGTTCATCGGGGTGGGTGTGACCATTGTGGCATGGTACTTTTATAGTCATCCCGTGAGTGGACAGGTCTGTCATATACGCAAGGAAAATAATGTTGCGGCATTTGTCATGTATGGGAGTTACTTCTATTTGTTTGCACAATTCTTCGTGGCACGATATTTCAAGGTTAAGGTCAAGGGTGGTAGTGGTGTTGAGTCATCAACGAAGATGATGAAAAAGACGGTGTAAAGGTTTTATGTTTTTGGGATGTTACGATACTCCAATGGATGGGGAAGGGAGGATGGGGAACAAGCGTTAGTACGTTGGGGGGGGAGAGTGACAAAACACAAGTAATGCAACTCAAAAACTCCTCACCATGGTGAATGAGTGTCGGAAATTAGAAATATTACAGCATTATAACCAAGATGCATCATATTATTGAATTTAATAATTCAGGATGCGTATCTATTTTCACTTCTGAAAATTCTTCTAGTGTATACCCAACTCATTCTCATTAACAGACTGGCCTCTCATCATAATTCACACCTCCTTCTTTAGGTCTATTTCAGACCAAACCTTGCAGGAGATGAACCGAAAGAGGGGAGAGGGCGACAAATGGTATTTGATGCTTCCAGCCACCTGACTCTCTCATTATCGTCCGGACTTAAGTCTACTTAGCTTGGATTGGTATGATTTTATCTTGCAAAAGTTATCATCTAGTTTATCCTTACATAAGACGAAAAAAAATTGCTAACCTTCGCTCGGTAACTCAAATGCAATGCGTAAATTCTCTGGCTCGACCAAAGCTGACTTCACGCCCTTCTTTTCAAAGTGCACCTCCAATGACAATCGAGTTCCAGTTTTATCTTTTTTCGGGAGTCTCACTTCTCCAAGCTTCCCATTGAGGTGTGATGCACTTACCATTCCATGACAAATGACGGGACAACCTGCACGAGGTATCACGAGTTTGTTTGCAATATGATACGTCCTCTCGTCCTCCACATTCCTTGGCTTTGTGATGGGGCCGCGGATGACACAGATTTCTCCATCATTGTCGTCGTATCGCAGAGCCTGAAACGGTTTATAATCAGGCAGCAAAACAACACACCGCACCTTGGATTGCCCAAGTAATTTATTTGCTCTCATGGTGGTTTTATGGTCGCTTCCATTAACTCTACGGCTGATGATGACAAACATCGTGATGAGCCGTTCAGCTGAAATAAGGTAGTTCCCATTATAGAGCAAGTGTGCGTAGTTTAATCCTGCTAGTATTGTTGCTTATGAGTTAATACCAAGTGAATTCAAATTGTTCTCGTATTCATTCCGCAAGGTCTTCAATATACAGTACTTGTTTCTTCCTCAGACGTGTAAGATTCCAAAATGGTGTTTCCTTTCGAGCATTTTCATCCTTTTCAGTGGCTCCAGCTATGTAAACGTCCAGCAGCTTCACTAAATTATAAATGGCACGGGCTTTCTTTAAGTGACTGCTTGCAATCTTCAATCTTTGTCCATCGATAACAACAGTCCCAATTTTTCGTATGCATACGCCTCCCTCCTTTACCATCCCCTCCACCGCCGTCAACGGAGGAAGATCTCAATGCCGATGCAAAATCTGGAAAGGTTGATATGGCACTTCGTAAGATGTCACAAATCAATGTTCCTTTGCCTGGTCTAATTTCTACAATTTGTATCTCAGACGGGCCATAGTTCGATATTGTTCGTAGTACATCCATCCCCTCCAGGCTATTGCCTCGTGACCTCTTAGATGGCATGTACATGCTGCGCGATGTGCTAGCGTGCGGCTAGAGTAGAGGCGCTCTCGCTATCTAGAGAGGGGCTAGCGTGCAGGAGGTCTGACTCCGCCCCGCTGAACTCCGCCCCGATTTCTACGCAGCCCGCCGCCGGTTTTCATGTCGGAATTAGTACCCCTGAGTTCCGCCGCGACGATGCGACACTGAAATATGACGTCACGCTGCGACAACTATCCCTATCCCTAACCCTATTCGCGCCATCTCTTGCTTGGACCGTCGTTCATCCTCGTTGCTTAAGTTCGTATCGCGGGGGGTGGGAATATTGCTCGGGTGGTGGCGGTCGTTTAATCGCGTGGGGTGGGAGTATCGCCAACCTCTACGGTGACGCCAAAGAGGTGATACTCCTGCAGTAGGGGCGCAGGAGGGGCCGAAAAGTACCCGTCTGCGCTGTTGATTTGACCGTAGCGATTAAACCACGGTCATACCGATCGATCATACCCATTACGTAACCGCATTGATTGATACGTCGATTACGACACAATTACGACAATAAAGATGGTGTGTGATGACAATGATACGCTTGGTGTGGATGCTGCTTTGGCCGGCGTGTCCAAATCTGTTATGCTTGCACGGAAAATTAAGGTATTGGGAGATATCGAGTATGATCCCAATCCCAACCCTACATATGCTCAGGGTGTGATGACCACACAACATGGAGTAGTGGGATACGACTCTGATATGTTTTTCAAATACTGTCATCCAGGGTCGCCATTGTATGACAGTTCGATAGACTTCAATGAGCTGGCAAAGGAGTTATTCGTGCCAAACGAAGTGTGGGCCTCCCGAGATGATCACCTGATTAAGGCTGTGGAAGATTTAGCATCCTTTCATGGGTTCTACCCAAAGAAGGAGAAGACTACAATCTCCTGCAACAGGGGAGGGAAGTCCAACGAAACCTCCCGTAAATTCATATCTGGCCAACTTTCTGCTGACTGCGAGTGGCATTTAAAACTGAAACCACTGTCAAAGCAGCAATACAAGACCCATGAAGCTGCTCAAAAATGGAATTACTATATCTATGGGACAGTCCTGTACAGATAGCCAGTTGCAATTGTGACCATAGTGGATTGTGCAACCCTGGTAGACAGAATAGGACAATGGTAGTATCTCCGTCCTTGGGATTACATTTCCTGTACACCACAACATAATGCTTGTCTCGTGGGATGATGAGACATGCACCAGCCCTGTGTGGTATGAGAGCATCGTTAGTATGAAAAACATATAACAGGTTTTTGTGACTCTGACAATTAACAATGCCATTGCTGCCACTAGTCCTTGTAATGTCAACCGATTTTCGACCAGAAACAGGGAGAAGGTTCCTATACGTCGACTCAACAGTGTCATTTGATATTGAGGATGTAAGTAATTTCTGGAAGCGTAGACACAACAACTTCTGCCGGGTGTAAAATGGCATCTTGCTAGTCTTCACTTCCAAACAGTATTCACCTGTAATCATTACAGCATCAGCAGCCTTGCGGACTCTCATTGGTGACATGAACCTGTATTTGGCAAGTTCTTGGGGGGGTATATAGACACGCCCATTGTTGACAGACACATCTTTCACTTTTGCTATCTGTTTGACAACAAGACAATCCACTACCCAGCTTCG
>Ga0247831_1003585_pt1 | contig 22322 bp, 20 predicted proteins | sample LaCruzMarch2015__9_FD_192406 | JGI IMG/M metagenome (GOLD analysis project Ga0247831, IMG submission 192406) | Freshwater microbial communities from meromictic Lake La Cruz, Castile-La Mancha, Spain - LaCruzMarch2015_1m | ecosystem: Environmental > Aquatic > Freshwater > Lake | place: Spain...
GAACGATTGCGGGCGTCAAAGTCACCGCCGTCTTGGATGTAGTTGAGCGTGGAGCCGTGCAGGTCCGCACTCCCGCTGACCATCAGTGGCAACGCCTTGGCCACGTACTGCAGAATATCGCTGCCTGCTTTGCGCGTCGCGATGTCCGGAGCCTCGGCCGGGTAGTCCGGGATGCACGTGAGCAGATCCGGGTAATTTTTCGCCACAGCGGCATCCAATTCCGCGGCAAGGTCTTTGTTGGCCGCGCTCCAGGCATCGAAACGCGCATGCCATTCGGCACAGGCACTCTCAAGCCCGGCGGCATGGCGGGCGAAGAATTCCCGCACTTCGGGAGCAACGAAAAATTTCTCCTCCGGCAGACCGAGGCCTTTGCGCGCCTCATCCGCGAATTTCGCCCCACCCTCGCCATGCGCCTTGCTTGTGCCCGCCACCTCGGGGATACCTTTGCCGATCAGTGTCTTGGCCACAATGAGCTGCGGCGAACCCGTGGCCGACTTCGCCTTGCTGTAGGCACGGGAAAACTCTTCCATATTTTGCCCATCAACCTCCTGCACGTCCCATCCGTAAGCTTTGAACCGCGCCACCGTGTCCTCGCTCTGCGTGAAAAGCGCCATGGCGTCGAGCGTCACATTGTTGGAATCGTAGATCAGGATGAGGTTGTCCAACTGCAGGTGGCCGGCCAGCGCGCAAGCCTCGCTCGCCACCCCCTCCTGCAGGCAGCCGTCGCCAGCCAGGCAGACGATCTTATGGTCAAAAATGCGATGTTCGGCCGTATTGAAACGAGCTTCGGACATTTTCCCGGACACGGCCAGGCCGACCGCATTGGCCACGCCTTGCCCCAGCGGACCGGTGGTGCACTCCACGCCCGGTGTCTCGCCAAACTCCGGATGCCCTGGTGTGATACTGCCTAGCTGGCGGAACTTTTTCACCTGGTCTAGGGGCAAATCATAGCCCGAAAGATGGAGCCACGCGTAGAGGAACATGCTGCCGTGACCGGCGGAGAGGACAAAACGGTCACGGTTTAGCCAGCGAGGTTCCTTCGGATTATAGCGCAAGGCAAAACCGAAAAGAACGGCGCCAATGTCGGCGCACCCCAGGGGCAAACCCAGATGCCCTGATTTGCTGGCAGCGACAGCGTCGATCGCGAGTCCCCGCGCATCACGCGCGGCCTTGGTCAGTATTTCGGTGGGCAGGGTCATCATGGGCCGTGTATTTCGCCGCGACCGGGGCCCTGCGGCAAGCAAACTCTCTCGAACGGGGAAAATTGCCACGCGCAGGGGTTTCAGCCAAAGTACTTGAGGTCTATGAACAAGGTCACCATACGCGTTCCAGCCACCAGTGCGAACCTCGGCCCGGGATTCGACTGCCTCGGTATTGCTCTCGATTTGCACAACCGCGTCACGGTCGATCGCGCTGGCAGGGGAATACCGGATGCCATGGTTGGCACGGCAGCGGACGCCTTCTTCGCCACAGCCGGCCTCCCGGCCTTCGCTTACGGCTGGTCGATCGAAGGCGACATTCCGCGTTCTCGTGGGCTGGGCAGCAGCGTCGCTGTGCGCCTGGGCATCCTTCACGGTCTCAACGAGCTGGCAGGACGCCCACTTGACGCAACTCAGGTTTACCTTATTTGTGCCATGCTGGAGGGACATCCCGATAATGCGGCACCTGCCGCCTTCGGGGGCTTTGCCGCCGCACGCCCCGACGGTGCCTATTACCGCTGCGACATTTCTCCGGACCTGCGCTGCATTCTGCTCGTTCCACCGGATGAGGTCGACACCGACACCTCTCGCAACAGACTTCCGGACCATATCACCCACCGCGACGCGGTATTCAACGTCTCCCACGCGAGCTTGATCACCGCCGCTTTTGCCTCGCAGCGTTACGAACTACTTCGCGGCTCCATGTCCGACCGCTTGCATCAGCCTTATCGCGAGCCCGTCATTCCTCACTTGCGTCCAGCCATCGCAGCTGGCGTAAACGCGGGGGCCCTTGGCGGCTATCTCAGCGGATCCGGATCTTCTGTTGCCTGTCTGACGCTCGACGATCCCGGGGCGGTCGCAGCCGCCATGCAATCCGTCCTCCCTCGTGCCCGCGTACTCGTTCTCGCTGCGGACAACCATGGTGTCGCCGTGGAAAGCTGATCATGCGCGTCGTCCTCGAAAGGTTCGAGCGCTACGCCGTCGATGTCATTCTCGAGCGCCGCGAGGGCGGACGGGCCAACGCACTTAAGTTTGTCCTCAGTGGCTTTGCCCGGCTTTACCAGCGTGCGGTGCAGATCCGTCTAGATCTCTACCGCCGCCGCATCCTGCGACCCCAGGAACTCGGCTGTCCGGTGGTCAGCGTGGGCAACCTCACCGTCGGTGGCACGGGCAAAACACCTGTGGCCGAAATGCTGGCGCGGGAACTGCAGCGTCGGGGGCGGCGGGTGGCCATCCTCAGCCGCGGCTACAAGAGCGTCCCCCGCCCCTTCATGCAACGCCTGCGCAACAAGCTCTTCAAGCACCTTGACCTTTTCCCGCCGCGCATCGTCTCGGACGGCAAAAGAGTCCTCCTCGATTCGCGCCGCGCCGGGGATGAACCGCATATGCTCGCCAAGAACCTTCCTGGCGTCTGCGTGCTTGTCGACAAAGACCGGGTCAAAAGTGGGCTCCACGCTTTGCGTCATTTCGGCAGCGACATCCTGCTCCTCGACGACGGGCTCCAGTACCAGCGTCTCCGTCACGGGATCGACATTGTCCTTATCGACCGCCAGTCTCCCTTCGGGAACGAACATCTGCTACCCCGTGGCACCCTCCGCGAGCCACCGGCCAATCTTAGCCGCGCGTCCTACATCATCGTGACCAAGTCGGGCCCAGAGCCGGACGAAGCCCTCCTTGCCCGCCTGCGTACCTTGAACCGCACAGCGTCCATCATCGAATGTAGCCACGCCCCGCGCCATTGGGAGGATCTCAAGACCGGGGTGCAGTACCCCCTCGACCACTTGCGGGGACGGCATGTCGGGGCCCTCAGTGGTATCGCGCGGCCCGAAAGTTTCGAGGAAGGCGTGCGTCAACTCGGTGCCGTGGTCGAAGTGTCCAAAGCATTTGCTGACCATCACCGCTTTACCAAAAAAGAAATCCTCCGCTTTCTCGAATGGTGTGACCGGCGCTCGCTCGACGCACTGGTCACCACGGAAAAAGACGCCGTCCGTTTCCCGGACATCGATCAGCCTCAGGTCCCCATGCTTTTTCTGCGCGTCGAAATTGAAATCCTCCGCGGAGCAAACCACTGGGAGGAACTCCTCGCGCGCATCGCCGCCGCAGGCGCTACAACTGGCGGTGCCAGACATAACGCTGCAGCACAACTTTGATTGTCGCGGTCAACGGCACCGCCAAAAGCGAGCCGAGCAGAACCCCCAAAATCAAGCTCCAGACGAGAGCGGAAAATATCACGGTTAAAGGATGGAGACTCACTGAACTGCCCACCACCCGCGGGGCGATAAAGAAGCTCTCGACATTACTCATGCCGACAAAAATCGCCGTGACGATGAGCGGGTGCGTCCAATCGCCGAATTGCGCCACCGCGATGAGAACCGCCGGAATCCAGCAAATGGTCAGCCCAACGTAAGGAATGAGCGCAAGAAGACAAACCGCCAAGCCGATGAGCAGCGCGAAATTCAGCCCCACGAGGTAAAGAGCAGCGCCGATCAACGCACCGTCGATCAGACTCACCGTGAACTGACCACGAAAATACCGCACCAGGTAGCTGTTGATCTCGTTGAGCAGCCAAGCCACCTCGTTACGGAGCTTGGATTCCGGCAGCGGGATGTACTGGCGCCACTCCTGGGAAAACCGGGCGGAATCTTTGAGGAAAAAGAAAAGAAAGAGCGGCACCAAGAGCAAGCTCACCGCCACCCCGGCCACCCCGAGAAAGCCGCCGGCACTGCGCTGGAGGAAAGAGCCTACGGTGGACAATATTTCCGGCAGTCTCTGCTGTACCCACGCGGCCAACCCCTCCACGTAACTGCCGACTATCGCCCACAATTCATCCCGTATCGTCCGATCTTCTCCGAGTACGGGGACGGGCTGCAACTGGTGCTGCAAGCCGCGCACCCAGTCCAAAGTGGAGAGCAGCAGGGTCTGCCCGCGTGCCGCTTGATCAGGAAGAGTCTGGCCGAACTGTGAGGTCTGTTGCCAAAGAACAGGCCCGACCCAGAGCCCGATGCCGGTCAGTCCCAGCCCGATGGCCAAAAAAAGAACAATCACCGCGGTTGTCCGCCCCAGACCGAACGAGCACAGCTTGTCCACCACCGGCCCGAGCAGATAGGTCAGGATGACGGCCGCCACCACAGGAATGAGCAAAGGCTGGAGGAACGCCGCAGTGCGCCCGACCAAGAAAACCACGCCCGAAAGCACGGCCACCAACGCCACCACGGCGAGAGCTGTCAGGGCGGCATACCAGAACCGCTGCTGCCATGCGGCCGGTCGGATCTCGTCAATCTGCACAAAATCAACCTGAGCGAAGAACGGGTCGGTTTGAATCCTAATCTTTGCCGCCGGGTCCGGACGCCGCGCCGTAAATGGCAACCGTCGCCGCCGCTGCCCGGGCCACATCCGTGCGCAATTCTTCCGGTTCCAGCACCTCGGCCTCACCGCCCCAACCGAGCAGCCACTGCCGGAGATCCGGTGAAAGCCCGGCCCGCATCTCCAAAATCAGCCCCTCCGAATCCGGAGTGAGCTTCTGAGTGGCATGCCAGACGCGTTCCCCGATCAGACGCTCCGCCACACCGGTGAAACGCACCCTTACCTTGTGCGCCCTCCCCCCCTCGAAGACGGCAAAACTGCCCTCGAGCATTTTGGCGAGGGAAAAGCTCTTCGGCCGCCGGAATTTTACCCCGGTCCGCCCGACACCCCGGATGCGCGGCAAGGCGAATGTGCGCACCGCACCGCGCGAGCTGTCGTGACCGAACATATACCACTGGTTCTCGATACAGCCGAGATGGTAAGGCTGCACCGTCCGCGTCTCCTCCTTCTCCCCGGCCAGCTTGTGGTAAGCCAACTCCACTTCCGCACCTTCAGTCACCGCCTTGGCCAAAGCATCAAAAACCTGCACATCAGCCAGCCCGGTCCCGCTGCTCCGCACGGACATGGCACCCTCCAATTCGTGCCAGGCCACCTCCATGTCACCGCCGAGTGAACGACTCAACTTGCGGAAAGCGCCGGCCAGCGGTCGCTCGAAGGTCGTGCCGCGGAATTGCTCGAGCGATTTCTGGGCGAGCAACAACGCGGCAACCTCGCCCTGCGAGATCTTCATGACCGGAAAGTCTCGCACCGCCGCGGTGTAATAAAACCCGTGCTTCACCGCGTCGTATTCCAGCGGCAAGCCAAGCCGGTCGCGCATGAACTCGACATCGCGCATCACCGTCTTGGCCGAGACTTCGAGTTGCGCGGCAAGACCCTGGCAGTTGGGATGATCGCCTTCGGAGATCTCGCGGTGGATGCGCCACATCCTCTCCATAGGCGGACGCGTGCTGCCCTCCACCGGCATCCTGGCAGCGGGTGATTTTTTTCGTGGTTTGGAGGGCATCGGACAGCGGATGTCCTACCCCATCGTTGAAACTCGCGGGCGATGAAAGCAAAAAACCACACCCGTTCCGGTCACCGCACCCTCAGCATCCGCCGCAACGATCCATTGCCCCACGAGTTGGGCGTGCACATGTTCGCCTTGATCAAGCGCAACCTGCTGGCCCGGCGTCGATCGCAGGACACGCCGAGCGCCAGCCAACTGACCTTTGTCTTCTGAGCGCAGGAGCAAAAGCGGAAACCACCGCCTCCGCGCGGGCTTTCCCGTCGGACAGATGGCGTTAGCTTGTCGCCACGACCACAAGGGCGTAAAGCGCGGCTGCCACGCCTAGGCCAAGGGAACCCCAAGCAGCCAACGCCAGGGTGTCGCGCTTTTTGGCCTCAGGCGGCAAGGGCGAGAGCGGACGGAAACTATCCGGGTGCCCGCCCTCCCCTGCATCCGGAACAAAGTCCAGATCCGGCGTCGCGACCTCCGGTTCGTCCACCTCGGCGCCGGACGGCTCCATAAAAACAGTGCGCACGCCACCAAAGTAGATCTCATCGCCTTCGCCCAGAGGATGCTCGCCAGTGATTTGCACGCGGTTGAGAAACGTTCCGTTGGTCGAATCAAGATCGCGCAAGACCGTTGCGCCCTCCACCCCGAAGATCTCGGCATGACGACTGGAAATTGAATCATCGTCGATCGATACGTCATTGTCGGCGAGACGACCGATGCTCAGGCTCTCACCCGTCCAATTATGGACCGCCGGGTTGTCATCAGGGAAATAAACGGTCAAGCGCATAGCCGAAACAAACTACCCGCCTGCCTTGGTCTCATCAATAAGTTTGGCGAACTGGTCGAAAAAGTATTCCGCATCGTGCGGACCGGGCGCGGCCTCGGGATGGTATTGCACACTGAAGACCGGAATGGCATTGCTGCGCAAGCCCTCCACCGTACCGTCGTTCAAGTTGACATGCGTAACTTCTGCATCGGGCGGCAAAGATTCCGGGTCAACCGCGAACCCATGGTTCTGCGCCGTGATCGAAACCTTCCCGGTAAGCAGATCCTTGACCGGTTGGTTGCCGCCACGGTGGCCAAACTTCAGCTTGAACGTCTTTCCGCCCAGAGCGTAGGCCAGAATCTGATGGCCCAGGCAGATCCCGAAGATCGGTTTTTTCCCGAGCAAGCCGCGTACGTTTTTGTGGACGTAATCTAGCGCGCCAGGGTCACCCGGACCGTTGGAGAGGAAAATTCCGTCCGGCTCCAAACCCAGCACCTCCTCGGCCGAGGTGTCGGCCGGCACCACCCGCACTGCCAGGCCGCGCTGGCGCAGTCCGCGCAGGATATTGCGCTTCATCCCAAAATCATAAGCCACCACGCGGTGACGCACCGGGGGCAGAAAGCCGAAAATGTTGCCCAGAGGATCGCGCAGTTCGCCTGCCGCGCTTGTTCCTTGGGCCATCTTCCACGGACGACTTTCCGCATCCATCGGGTCCCAGTCAAAAGCCTCGCGGGGCGTCACTTCCCGAACAAAGTCCATCCCCACCACACCGTTGCCCTGCTTCGCCCGCTGCACCACCTGTTCGGGAGACATCACTTCCGTCGTGAGGCAGGCCTTCATGGCCCCGCGTTCACGCAGATGCTTGGTCAAAGCCCGCGTGTCGATTTCCCGAATGCCCGGGACTCCATGACGTTGCAAGTAATCATGCAGGGATTCTTCCGACCGCCAATTGCTCGGTGTCTCGGTCAATTCCTCGATGACAAAACCCCGCACCTGCGGCCCCCGGGCCTCTTCATCGAGCACATTGATGCCGTAGTTGCCAATATGCGGATTCGTCATGGCCACGATCTGTCCAAAGTACGAGGGATCGGTCAGCACCTCCTGGTATCCGCTCATGGATGTGTTGAAGCACATTTCTCCCGTCACCGTGGCCATGGCACCAAATGCCTCCCCGCAAAAAATCCGCCCGTCTTCAAGTGCCAGAATCGCCGTCATGATCGAACGTATCTTTTATCTGCTCGGGCAGTCGCCCGCAAATCCCAAAGAAAGGTCCTACCGCACCCGCCACGGCGGCGCTTCAAGTAACCCGCCCCTCGCCTTCGCCCGCCGACCCAGTAACAAAAGAGCGCCCCCCGTTGGCACGGAGGGCGCTTTGCCAAGTATTGCCCCAGGTGAGCCGTCACGACCCAATTCCCGATCCCTTGAAGACAAGGGCGGACGACCGCCGCAGCCAGCGCGGACTTCCAACGAAGGCATGTCCTTGCCGGCCACAGCTCAGCCTCCTGGGATGATATAATACGGTTCGGGGCTTGAATCGTTTACTCGAACTCTCCAGGGCAAATTGTCTGCGGCGATGCGAAAGATCTAGGCACGAAATACAGCACCGAGCACCGATTTCGCGTGATCGCGCAATGTTTCGACCGCGCGGTCAACTTCCTCCGAAGTCAATGTTCGTACCTCGTCGCGGAATGTCAAGGTGACGGTCAAGGAACGTTGCTCCGCCGGCAAGGTCACCCCGCTCGGGTCCTCGAAAACATCCTTCAGTCCGACCGAAAACAAATGCGGCGCCCGCGCCCCGGACAAAGCTTTCTCCACCGCCGCATACCGTGTGGTTTTCGGCAGGATCAGCGACAAGTCGCGCGTGACAGCCGGAAACCTCGGCAAGGGGCGCACCCGCACGGGAGCAGGTACGGTCTCCAGCCAACCATCGACGTCCATCTCCGCATAATAAACCGGGGACTTGGCTGCGAATTTCTCCCCGAGCGCCCGCGGCAGCCTCCGCAGCAAGCCCTCGAAGCCCGGGCCCGTCACGCGCAAGGCCAGACTGTCCTCAGGCCTGAATTCCACCGCGCCGAGCACGGTCTGCAGACCCCCTTTCAAATCAAAAAGTCCCGCCTCTGCGCCCGTGCAAAGCAAAGCCAGGGCCGTTCCCTCCTCCTTGCCTGCAGCGCTGAAAACCGGCCCGATCTCGAACAAGCGTACACTCACCGCCCCGTGGCGCAGGTTCCTGGCCAGCGCTTCGAGCAAACCCGCAAGCAAAGCCGGCCTCAGCAGCGCCTGATCCACACCCAGTGGATTTCTTACCGCCACCGCGTCCTCCGTCGTCCCGCCCGACCGCTGCAATGCATCCGGAGAAACAAAATGCGAGGTTCGCGCCTCGCTGAAGCCCTGTGCCCTAAGGCGTTCGCGCAACTTTTCTGCATTGTCATGCCGCAAATCCGCCACGCTCGCTGACGCCGGAAACCCGCGCCGGCGCGAGGGCACCCGCTCGATCCCCGCCATGCGGATGACCTCCTCGATCAAATCCACCTCGCGGGTCAGATCCGGACGAAATCCCGGCACGCTCCATTGGCCGCCAGCTTGGGTCAGTCCGAGCCGCGAGAAGATGGCGTCGATCTCCGCGTTGCCGATTTCCAACCCGAGCAAGGCGCGGCAGCGGTCGTGGCTGAAGGTAATCGTTGCAAAATCCCGCGGTTCCCGGCCCGCGACCAACACCTCCGCATCGGCTGCACCACCCGCCGTCTGCAAAATCAACTCCGCGGCGCGTGCCGATGCCGGCAGAACTCCCGACGGATCAACCCGTCGCTCGAAGCGGTAGCTTGAGTCGGTGGAAAGCCCCAACTGGCGTGAAGACTTGCGCACCCGCGAGGGCTCGAACCACGCGCTTTCGAGTAAAATATCCCTTGTTGCGGTCGTCACGCCAGTTTCCGCTCCGCCCGTCACCCCGGCCACCGCCACTACTCTCCCTGCGTCGGCGACAATCAAATCATGGGCCCGCAGCTTGAGTTCCGAACCATCCAGAGCCTTCAGCATCTCACCCTCGTGCGCGTTGCGCACCACGATGCCGTGCTCGAGCTTGGCCAAGTCGAAGGCATGCAAAGGCTGGCCGGTTTCCAGAAGAACGTAGTTGGTCACATCGACCACATTGTTGATCGGCCTCAGCCCCGCGGCCGCCAAGCGGTCGGCCAACCATTGCGGACTGGGCCCGACATTGACCCCGCGGATGATCCGCGCGGTGTAAAAGGGACAGCCAGAATCCTCCAGCCGGACAAAGCCGTCCGCCGGTTTCTCCGGGACGGACGGCGGCGCCGCCAATATTGCTTCGACTTCGGTCAGAGCCGCCACCTCTCGGGCCACACCGCGGTAGCCGAGCAAATCAGGACGGTTGGGCGTCACTTCCAATTCGAGCACCGTGTCGGGAGGAAAGAGTTCCTTCACCGGTTTGCCCACCGGAAAGTCTCCCGCCAAAATGAGCAAGCCATCCGCATCTTCGGCCAGCGCCAACTCCTTAGCACTGCACAGCATGCCGTCCGATTTTTCGCCGCGCAGCTTCCCGGCCTTGATTTTGAAATCCGGACCGAGCACCGCGCCCGGAAGAGCGAGGGCCACCTTGTCGCCATCTTCGAAATTTTTCGCACCACAGACGACCTGCCGAGGACAACCCGAGCCGTCATCAACCTGACAGACTCGCAAACGGTCGGCATTGGGATGCGGCACACTGGAGAGGATTTGTGCGACAACCACCTTGTCCGGGATATTCCCCCTCTCCTCACGCCCGACCACTTCGGTGCCGCCACTGGTCAATGCCTCGGCCAGCTGATCCGCCGACCCGGGCAGCCCCACGTAATCTTTGAGCCACTCAAGGGAGATTTTCATGACGCAAATTGCCCCAAAAACCGTTGGTCGTTTTCGACAAACATCCGGATATCCGGCACGCCGTAAAGGATCATGGCGAGGCGTTCGAGGCCGAAGCCGAAGGCGAAACCGGTCACCTTGTCCGGATCGAAAGCCTTGTCGCCGCGGCGGTCATTGATTTGGGCAAAGACCGCGGGATCGACCATGCCGCACCCCGCCAACTCGAGCCAGCGCTCCCCGCCGCCCAAGGTCGCCGCACGCACATCGATTTCGTAACTCGGTTCGGTGAAGGGGAAAAAATGCGGACGGAACCGCACTCTGGTGTCAGATCCGAATAGTTCACGGAAGAAAAATTCGAGCGTGCCCTTCAAGTCTCCCAGCGTGACCCCGTCATCGACGTAGAGGCCCTCCATCTGCGTGAATTGAGCCAAATGGGTGGCATCCACTTCGTCACGGCGGTAAGCAGCGCCCGGGGCGATAATCCGGATCGGGGGCGTCTCCTTCTCCATGGCGCGGATCTGCACACTCGAAGTATGGGTCCGCAGCAGGCGGCCATCGGGCAGATAAAAAGTGTCCTGCTCGTTGCGTGCCGGATGATCGGACGGCGTATTGAGGGCGTCGAAACAATGCCACTCGGTCTCGATGTCCGGCCCCTCGGCCAAGGCAAATCCCATCCTCCGGAAAATTTCCACCGCCCGCCGCTGCAAATGCTGCAGGGGATGCAAACTTCCGACCGTCCGCGCCACGCCGGGCAACGTTGGGTCGATCTGCGACAACTCCGCTTCCTCGGCCGCGGCGGAAAGCTCCGCCCCGCGCACCTCGAGCGCACCGGTGATCGCGGTGCGGACTTCATGGAGAAGCTTGCCGATTTCAGGACGTTCTTCCTTGGACAGATGCCGCATCTGCTCTCCGGCCCGAGTGAGCCCGCCCGAACGCCCCGTGATCGCCACCCGGACCAATTCGAGCGACGACGGGTCCGCCGCACCCGCGATATCGCGGAGCGCTTGCTCGCGCAGGGCGATCAGTTCCTCACGCATGGTGTGCGCATTGTAGCCGCGGCAGTATCTGCCGCGCGAGCCTGGCGTAGAGACGGCAAAAGCTGCCGCCTCTACAACAGAATCAGGCCGCTTTAAGGGCCGCCGCACCCCTGGCCACGATTTGTTGGAACGCGACCTCGTCGGTTACGGCCAGATCAGCCAGCATTTTGCGGTTGATCGCGATGGACGCCTTTTTCAGGCCCTCCATCAGCCGGCTGTAGGTGATTCCTTCGGCGCGGCACGCGGCATTGATACGGGTGATCCACAATCCGCGGAAATTCCGCTTGCGCGTCTTGCGGTCGCGAGTGGCCCAGACTTGGGCTTTCATCCGCGCGTCTTTCGCGTAACGGAACAGTTTGCTGCGACGACCGCGGTAACCCTTGGCCTTCGACACCATCGTTTTGCGCCGCTCACGACTGGCCGGCGCGTTTGTTGCTCTTGGCATCTATTTTTCCGCCTCGCGGCGGTCTCCTTGGGACAGATCGTTTCGTTGTTCGGCCGTGCACCTCATCCGTCCCGTGAGCCCCGTATCGCGGGGCCAGGTGCGCCAGCCGGCGTCAATCTCTAGCCAAACGGCAGGTTCTCCTTGATGCGGGCCACGTCGGAGACGTCCACTAGGGCGCTCTTCGCGAGGTGCCGCTTCCGCTTCGCGCTTTTCGACGACATCAAATGGCGACGAGAAGCATGGGCACGGAGGACCTTGCCGGTGCCAGTGACCTTGAATCGCTTGGCCACTGCCTTCTTTGTTTTTCTGCGAGCTACCGGTTTCGGCATAAGGGGTGGGAACCTATCGTCCGAACGGAACGCTGGCAAGCCTTTCCTACTCCATCCAATTCAGGACGTTGAAATTGGCACTGACCATCACCGTGATGATCAGCGCCACGGCAAGCAAACCAATCGCGGTCCCTGTGGCGGCCAGAAGAATCAGCCACCGGATGAATTCATCTTCCGGGTTGCGCGTTTGCATGGTGACTTCTTTACAGCCTTGGCCGAGATCGCGGAAGCAAAAACCCCCGCGGACGGCACGCTGTATTCCGCCTCGTAACGCCGGCCGCGGCAATGCAGACCCTCGAAGCGCAGGTGAACCGACTTGTCGAGCAGCGAGCGCATCCCGGGGCCGATCAGGGTCGGGGTACTCGCCCCTCCAACGATCTCCGGGACAAAAACGACACGCAACCGCTTCAAAGTTCCTGCCGCAAGCATCGCCGCCAACGTCCCCGCCTGCCCGCGCGGCCCGAGCAATTTGCCGTCGAAGCTCAGCCGGACCCGGACCTCACCCGCCTTGTTCACTCGCTGTGCTCGATTTGATCCTCGAGCTGGTCGACCTCCTCCCGCATGTCGCGCAGGTTGATCGATTCATGTGACGACGAACGGTAGAAAAGAAAAATAATCCCGCCAGCTAGACTGCCCAACGTATTGATGAGAAAGCCAGTGACGGAGATCAAGGTGGCTATGGCCGCCCCCACCCCGAACGGGGCAAGCAGGGAAACAAAGAGACTCTCCCTCAGACCAATGCCCGAGACACTGATCGGAATCGCTGTAATCACCGCGACAATCGGCATGACCGAAAAAATATCGACCACCCCGAGCAGGTCGGTGAAGGCGCGGGCCGCGCAGTAGAACGTGGTGAAAAACATCCCGAAGAGCGGAAAGGAAATGAGCAAGGCCCAAATGGTCAGGCGCCAGCCTTTGGCATACATATGGCAAGCCGCCGAAATTTCCACGATCCTCCCGCGCAGGGGTGTCCACTGGGGAAGATAATGCACCCAGCCCAGACCCGAAACGGCAAACATGCCCAGAATGGTGATCAGCGCGGCACCGAGCAGCCACAAAAGCAAATTCAGCAAGGTCGAGCTTCCCTCCGCGTGATTGAGCAAGTCGTAACGGAAATAAAGGAAGCCCACGCTCAGAAAAATCAAAGCGAGCATCCCGATCACCCGGTCCATGAACACGCTGAGCAGCGCCGCTGCTTTATTGTCCCTCGCTTCGCGCATAGTCAGAAACATTTTCACCACGTCACCGCCGGTCGACCCGAGCATGAAGAGATTGAAGAACATCCCGATCATGAACAATTGCCAGGTGCGCAGCCAGGTCATGTGGATGTTTTGCACGGCGAGAAGGATTTTCCACCGGGCCGTGGCCACGATGGTGCAAAGAAAAAACACACCGACGCCGGCCCCCAGCCAGCGCCAGTCGGCCAGCTTGACCGCCCCGAGCATCTCACGCCGGCGCTCGGGATCATGGAAGACCCACCACAGGAGGCCGATGGTGACAGCCAACTGCAGCATCGTGAGCAAAGTTTTTTTCATACGCCGTGGCGGGATAGAATCAATCACTTAAGCGCCTCGGGCGAAATCACTTTTTTGGCGACCTCCTCCCCGCTGGCGATCACCGCGTCGATGCTGGCACCGCAGTTGGCATCACCAACCACCCGCACGCCGGGAGGCAGCACGCCCCAGGGCGGAGGACGGCGACGGAAGCCCGGCAACTGCTCGGGCACCGCGTAAGGAACTTCGATAAATGCCAGAGGACGCATCAATCGAGGGTTTTCTCCAAACCATGACGCCACTTCTGCCCGTACCAATTCCGCATCCGCCGCGCGGGGATGGCCAGGCAAAACCGTTACACTCCACAAATGCGCACCGCGCGGCGCCAAACTGGGCGCGGCATTGCTAACCAAGGCGGCATGCAAGACCGGACTCTCTTCGCGCCTTGGCGGAAGACAGAGCCACGCGCCGCGATAAAACGGACGGTCCGCCGCAAAATAATGGACGGCCGTGGCCAACGCGGCCCTTGGCCGGCCGCTCCCGAGCAAGCGGCAGGCCGCCGGTTCGTCGACGGCCAAAATAACCTCGTCCCCGGCCAGAAACACCCCGTTGGCGAAGCGCACCCCGCAAACCCTGCCCTCCGCGAAGACCAGCTTCTCCGCTCGCATTCCGTAACGGACCATGCCTTGGGAAATCCCCGCCACCAACTGCTCGGCAAGAGCACCGATGCCCCGGGCCGGAATCAGGGCCCGTCCCGTGACGAAGCGCCTCAGGTAACCAAAGAACACCTCAGCGCTGGTCCGCAACTCCGGGTCGAGCAACACACCACCGAAGAAAGGCCGGGCAAAGCGCGTGAAAAAAGTTTCACTGAATCCGTAGCGCCGCAACATGGCCCCGGTCGAAAAGGTTTCCTCCGCTCCCCCGGGTCCGAGGGACTTGGTAACCAGACGGAGCAAACGGAGCAAGTCACCCGAGGGGATGACCTCGGCTCGTAGCGCGCCAAAGAGCGCCGGCGGGCGGCGCAAGGGGTTCTCCAGGCATCTCGGACGACCGCCTCCGACAAACATGGCGCCTGCCCGGAAGCGTCCGCCACCCAGCGCGGTAAAGTCGAGATGTCGGCGCGCCGCTGGATAGGAATCGAGCAGCACCTGAAACCCGCGGTCGAGAACGAAACCGTCCGAGGTCCGATCGGAAACCGCCCTCCCTCCCGGACGGCCGGATGCTTCGCAAAGGACAAAGGGGTGCCCGGCCCCCGAGAGCACCTTCGCGCAGGTCGAACCCGCCAACCCTGCGCCGACAACAATATTCATGAGGTTGTCAATACTGCCACACCGCGCGTTGAACAAATATTTCTCGCACCATTCGCATTCTACATTAACGTCCGACGCACATCATGCACCAGATTGCACCTCTGAAATTCGAGAAGGAAATCATCGACGAGTTGAAATACACCATGGCCCGCGACCAAGCCACGGCGTCGCGCCGGGAATGGTGGATCGCGACCTCGATGGCCATCCAGCGCATCGTCATAGAGCGCATGATGAAAACCCTCGCTGTCCACAACGAGCAAAACGTCCGCCGTGTTTACTACATGTCCATGGAGTTCCTCATGGGCCGCCTCTTTGCCAACAACATGATTGCCGCGGGGGTCTTCAATCAAGTCAACGAAGCCCTCGACAACCTCGGTCACCCCCTTGAGGAGACACGCGATGAAGAATACGACATGGCACTCGGCAATGGTGGCCTGGGTCGCCTCGCTGCCTGCTTTCTCGACTCGCTGGCCACTCTCGACCTCCCCGCCGTCGGCTACGGCATCCACTACCAATACGGCCTCTTCAAGCAGGAGTTCCGCCACGGCTACCAGGTCGAACTCCCCGATGCATGGATCCAGTACGGCTCACCGTGGGAAATCATCCGTCCCTCCCACCGGCAGGAGGTCCCGGTCTACGGCTACGTCGAAACGGTGGATGACGGCCTCGGCCACACCCGCTCGGTCTGGGTCGGTTTCCGAAAGATCATTGGCGTTCCTTATGATATTCCAATTCCGGGTTACGGCACCGAGACGGTCAACTTCCTCCGCCTCTGGGAATCAAAAGCCCCCGAAGACTTCGACTTGGACGCCTTCAACCGCGGTGGTTACGAGGAGGCCGTCCGCCAGAAAAACATGGCCGAGACGATCAGCAAAGTCCTTTACCCGAACGATCACACCGAGGCCGGCAAAGAGCTCCGCCTCCTTCAACAATACTTTTTCACCGCTTGCTCCCTGCGGGACATCATCCGCCGGTTCCAGAAAGACAACACTGACTGGTCCAAGTTCCCGGAAAAGGTTGCCATCCAGCTGAACGACACGCATCCCGCGATCAGTATCCCCGAATTGCAGCGCCTCTTGGTCGATGACTACGACCTTCCTTGGGAGCAAGCTTGGTCCATCGTTACCCGGACCTTCGCCTACACCAACCACACCCTTTTGCCCGAAGCGCTGGAGAAGTGGAGTGTCGCACTCCTCCGCAAAGTCCTTCCGCGCCATTTGCAGATCATTTTTGAGATCAACAAGAGCTTCCTTGAGGAAGTTGATAAGAAATGGCCGGGCGACGTGGAGAAAAAACGCGTTCTTTCCCTCATCGAGGAAAACCACGAGCAGATGGTCCGGATGGGTCACCTCAGCGTGGTCGGCAGCCACTCGGTCAACGGCGTGGCCGCCCTGCACACCAAGCTGGTCAAATCGGACCTCTTTCCCGAATTCGACGCCCTCTACCCCGGACGAATCAACAACAAGACCAACGGCATCACCCCGCGGCGCTGGCTCGTGGCGTGCAACCCGCGTCTCTCCGACCTCATCACCCGCACCATAGGCGCCGGCTGGGAGCGCAATCTGGACCTGCTGCGCAAGCTTGAGCCCCACGCCGATGACGCCGAGTTCCGTGAAGAATTTATGGCGGTCAAACAGGCCAACAAAGCGAGACTGGCCAAACGCATCCTCGACGAATGCGGCGTTGCCGTCGACCCCTCGGCCATGTTCGACGTGCAAATCAAGCGCCTCCACGAGTACAAGCGGCAACACCTCAACCTTCTCCACATCCTTTGGCTCTACCGCCGTCTTCTCAAAGACCCGCACCTCGACATCCCGCCCCGCGTGTTCATCTTCGCCGCCAAGGCCGCACCGGGTTACGACACAGCCAAACTCATCATCAAGGCGATCAACGCTGTTGGCGCCAAAATCAACGACGACAAGCGCATCAAGGACAAACTCAAGGTCGCCTTCATGCCCAATTACCGCGTGTCCTTGGCCCAGCGTATCGTTCCCGCCGCCGACCTCTCCGAACAAATCTCCACCGCAGGCAAGGAGGCCTCCGGGACCGGCAACATGAAACTTGCCCTCAATGGTGCGGTCACGATCGGCACCCTCGACGGCGCCAATGTCGAGATCCTTGAGGAAGTCGGCGAAGACAACATCTTCATTTTCGGCCGCACGGTCGACGAAGTGCGCGAGTTGGTTGCCGCCGGCTATGACCCGCAGAAGTTCTACGGTTCCGACCCCGAACTCACCGCCATCATCGACTGGCTGGGCACCGACTACTTCACCCCGGATGAAGGCGCCCATGTTCTTGCCCCGCTCCGCGACAATCTCCTCTACCACGACCCCTACCTCTGCCTCGTCGACTTTAAATCCTACTGCGAGACCCAGGAAAAAGTCTCCGCCGCTTATCAGGACAAAGCCCGCTGGGGCAAAATGGCCGTTCTCAACACGGCACGGGTCGGAAAATTTTCCAGCGACCGCACCATCTTGGAATATGCCAAAGATATCTGGCACCTCGATCCGGTTCCGATCCCCGGATAATTTTCGCGACACCGGCAACCGACTGGTTCCCCAAACCCGCAAACCCCGCAAATCACCCTCTGATCGGCGAGCACAGACCGCACGACCGTGCGCGGGCCCCGTCCGTCACGTCCAAGTCCACGCCCGATTCTGCCGGAGCCCGCGTCCTTGCCTCCGCGGGCTGCACCAGTCATCATTCACCGCGTCGCGTCGCTCACCCGCGCCCATGAAGCGCGCCACGCGCCCCGCTCCATGGCCAGCGTCACCCTTCAAAACGTCACCAAAGTCTACCGCGGTCGCCGCGGCGAGGAAATCCCGGCCGTCCTTGGCCTCTCTCTGGAAATCCCCGACAAGTCTTTTGTTGTCCTGCTTGGTCCGTCCGGTTGTGGCAAGACCAGCACCCTGCGTATGGTTGCCGGCCTCGAAAGTCTCACCTCCGGCCGCATTCTCATCGGCGATACCGACGTCAGCGGTCTGCCTCCCGGCGATCGCGACGTCACCATGGTCTTCCAGAACTACTCGCTCTATCCCCACCTCACGGTCGCCGAGAACCTCGCTTTCGGCCTCCGTGTCCGACGCCTTGGCCCTGCGGACATCGCACGCCGCGTCCGCGAGGCTGCCGGCATCCTCGGCATCGAGGATATCCTCCCGCGCATGCCCCGCGATCTTTCGGGTGGACAACAGCAACGTGTCGCTGTCGGCCGCGCCATCGTCCGCCAGCCCCGCGTCTTCCTCTTCGACGAACCCCTCTCCAATCTTGATGCCAAGATGCGCGCTCAACTCCGCGCCGAGCTGATCAAACTCCACCAGCGGCTTCAGACCACCATCATCTACGTGACCCACGATCAGGCCGAAGCCATGACCATGGGAACGAGCATCGCTGTGCTTCGCGACGGCACGCTTCAACAATCCGGCCGCCCATTACATCTCTACAACCAGCCGTGCAACTCCTTTGTGGCCGGATTTCTCGGTGCCCCACCGATGAACTTCATCCGCGGCACCCTCCAAGCCCGCGAAGGTGCCCGTCTGGCTTTTCGGGAAAGCGGCAGCGGGTCCCTGGAAATCGAGCTCGCCGCGCGGGCCAACGCGACCCGCCTGGTTGGAAGGGAGGTCCTCCTCGGTCTCCGGCCCGAGCATCTCCAACCGCTCTTGCCCGGCGAAACCCCCAACGCCGCCACCTTCCCCGCCCACCTCGATATCGTCGAACCCACTGGCGCCGAATCCATTTGTTACCTCCAGACCGGCGCCAACACTCTCATCTGCCGCAGTCGCCACATCATCGATACGCGCGAAGCGGGACATCGCATGCTCTTCCGTGCGGATTCAGCCAAACTTCTCCTTTTCGACCCAGCTACCGAGCAGCGGATCGACTGACATGGATTTCCTCCGCACCCGCGAAGGCGTCGAGCGCCAAGAGGAGCAATTTCTTGCCCCATTCGCGCAGAAGTCCTCCGCGACCCGCGGCCGAAGGCATGCGCAGCCCGCCCACCGCTGGCGCAGCGAATACCAGCGCGACGTCGCCCGCATCATCCATTCTGCCGCCTTCCGCCGCCTGGAATACAAAACCCAAGTCTTCCTCAATGGCACCGGTGACCACTACCGCACACGTCTCACCCATACGATGGAGGTTGCCTCGATCAGCCGCACTCTGGCTCGTGCCCTCGGACTGAACGAAGACCTGGCCGAAGCTGTCGCTCTGGCCCATGACCTCGGCCACTCACCCTTCGGGCACTCCGGCGAGGAAACCCTTGACCGCCTGCTCAAAGACCACGGTGGCTTCGACCACAACGGGCAAAGCCTTCGCGTGGTCACTTTGCTGGAAAGCCCCTACGAGGATTTCGACGGGCTCAACCTGACCTACGAAGTGCTCGAGGGCGTGCAAAAACATGCCACCGCCCGAGTCGCGCCCGGCCTCGGCGCTTACCCCTCTGCCTGCCTCGAGGGGCAAATCGCCGACCTCGCCGACGAAATCGCCTACTACACCCATGATCTGCAGGACGGTCTGGAGGCCGGACTGATCAAGGCGTCCCAACTGGCCGACGTCGCCCTTTGCACCGAAGTCTCCCACGACCACGGTCTCGACCTCGCCGAAGCCGACGCCAAGACAGCGCGCCTCAGTCTGGCCCGACTACTCTCCAATCATCTCATTCAAGATGTGCTAGAAACCAGCGCCGTCCGCATCGCGGCCGCAGGAGTGATGACGGCCGATGACACCCGTTGTCACCCGGATCTCCTCATCGCTTACAGCGAAGGCACCGCGGCCAAGACCAAAGCACTTCGCTCCTTTCTCTATGCCCACCTTTACTTTCACCCCGAAGTCAGTGACGCCAACCAGCGGGCCTGCGACCTGATGGCCGATGTCTTCGGTGCCTACCTGCAGGACCCAAGCCAGATCGGCCGTGAGGCGACCCGCCGCGTGCCGAACAGCGGACTCCACCGCGCCGCCGGCGATTACATTGCCGGCATGACAGACCGTTACCTCGTCCGGGAGCACGCCCGCCTCTTCCATGGTGGTTAAGCCGGGTAACTTCGAACCGGCTGCGGGACTCAAGCGCCTGAAGATGTGTGCTACAGGTGGAGGGCCGACAACTTCTCCACGGATTGGTCACCGATCTCGAATCCTCGGCCCTCGGCACCCGGGGTATCGAACCCGAGGAATCGTTCAGGCAGCCATCTTCCGGCGGAAAAATAGGAGCAGCCCGAGGGTTCCCAAGGCAAGGAGAGCGCAGGAAGAGGGCTCCGGCACCGTAATGGAAACGGCCGTCGTGAGGTAGGCAGTCGTCGACCCGTAGTCCGCGGGAGAGCCCCAGAGAGCAGATCCTTGATACTGATCGTACTGCAGCACCAAAGTGTTGTAGACCAGCGAAGAGTTTGTGGGATTGGGGACTTGATCTTCCCAAATGCGTCCCGTCGTAAATTTTGCCCCCCCGATCGGATCCGCGCCTCTTGTGGGGTCTAAGGGGTCCACGAATGAGAGAACGGCCGCCTCGTCATAATCAATGCGGCTATTTGCATTCAGGTCGGTCCAATCGAACCCCCCGAGGGAAACGGCATGCCCCCCTGAAAAGCTGCTGTAAGTCATGCCAAGAACGGTGCCACTATTGGAGTTGAGGGCCCCGAAAAGGTAACTCCAAGTGGGAAGGCTGTCCACGATGGTGGAAGGGCGGGGCTCCGGGGCAGGCGAGGCGGTCCACACAGAATCCGGGATCATTCCGAGGATCTGGACCCCGGTGAAACCATAATCCTGCACGACATACTCATTCAGTGCGAAAGGAAGTCGGTTGAAAGCGGTTCCGGTCGTTGGTGAGGTGTTCATGTAAGCGGGCGAAATGAGCGTGGTATCCGCGCTGATCCAATCTCCATACGTGGAACCGGTAAGGCTTGTTCCGAAATAGCTCGGGGCGACGTTCTGAAGGTACGTCATGACATTGACACTGGAGGTGGGGACACAGGCTTGCGGCCCGACGTAGTTGTATGCCGCGCTGTTGAGGCTGAATTGATCAAGCCATCCAAAAGAACTCGCGTCTTGGACCGCTCGGTAAATGGACTGACCCTTTGAGGACGAGGCCAGCAGCACGAGGGCAGAAAAGCCGAGCAAGAGGAGGGTCTTTCGTTGGTTGGTTGGAAACATGCGGACTTTCTATAGTGCCTGCGCGCGAAATGTCAACGTAGCCTCCTGTCCGGGCCCGCACACCGCAGGGAAAAGTGCCTTCGTGACCTTCGGCCTGAAGCCACGCCCCTTCGCCAAAGCCTCCAAGGCAAGCCTGAGCCCTACTCTTACCGCCTCCGCTTGATCCCGAACGAATACCCGCTCCGGTGCCTTCCCCCGCCCGCCGCACGCGCTTTCACGTGGGTCGCGGCCGGATCTAGCAGCGTCGTGTATTTGTAATCGAATCCGTCGAGCTTCAGCCGGGCAATTTTCATTCCGATGAACCGCTCGATGGATTCGATCATGGCCAGATCCTCCGCCGTCACCAGCGTGAAGGCATCGCCCACGGCCTGCGCCCGGCCCGTCCTCCCGATGCGGTGCACATAGTCCTCCGGGTGGCCCGGGATGTCATAGTTGATCACGTGAGACACCCCCGCAATATCCAAACCGCGGGCCGCAATATCCGTCGCGACGAGCACCTCATAACGACCGTTCTTGAATCCCTCCAGTGCCTCCTCGCGCTCCCGCTGGGTGCGGTTGGAATGCAGGGCCACCACCGAGTGGTTCTCTTTCTTCAGCTGACGCGCAATGCGGTCGGCCCCGTCCTTCGTCCGGCAGAACACCAAGACGCAATCAAAATTCGTTTTCTCCATCAAGCCGGACAGGAGTTCGTATTTCTGATCCATGGCCACCGGATAAAATGCATGCGTGATCGTTTCGGCCGGCGACATTCGCATGCCGATCTCGATTTTTTCCGGGTCATTGACCGCGAACTTGGCCAGCGACTCGATCTCGCTGGGCATGGTCGCGGAAAAAAACAGGGTTTGGCGGTTCTTTGGCAGCTTCTGGATAACGCGCCTCACCTGCGGCAGAAATCCCATGTCGAGCATCCGGTCCACCTCATCGAGAACCAGGAACTCCAATCCCCCAAGCGGCACTTCGTTCTGTTCCATGAAATCGAGCAAGCGCCCCGGCGTGGCCACGATGATATCCGTCCCGCGCTGCAACTCCTCCCGCTGCTTCCCGTAGCCCACCCCGCCGTAAAGCAACGTCACGGTCAAATCGCTGAACCGCCCGTAATCGCGGAACGCCGTCTCAACCTGCATGGCTAATTCCCGCGTCGGCTCGAGCACCAGACACCGCGGCTTCTCCTGGTGCGAGCCCAACTTGCTCAAAATCGGCAACCCGAAAGCCGCCGTCTTCCCCGTCCCCGTCTGGGCCGAACCCATCAGGTCCTTGCCCGATAAAATCACAGGAATAGCCCTCAACTGGATCGGCGTGGGATCGACAAACCCCATCGACTGAACCCCATGCACCACCGCATCCGACAACCCCAACTCGTTAAAACCCATAAATAAAAAACCTCACGTATGAA
>Ga0247831_1003586_pt1 | contig 22319 bp, 21 predicted proteins | sample LaCruzMarch2015__9_FD_192406 | JGI IMG/M metagenome (GOLD analysis project Ga0247831, IMG submission 192406) | Freshwater microbial communities from meromictic Lake La Cruz, Castile-La Mancha, Spain - LaCruzMarch2015_1m | ecosystem: Environmental > Aquatic > Freshwater > Lake | place: Spain...
CGCAGGATCCGGCCGCTGCGCTGCCGACGGCCGAACAGCTTTACGGCGTGCTCTACGGGCTGGCCGACCCCAACGTGCCGTTCGCCGCGAAGAGCTACCTGGTCGAGGGCGGCATCGGGCGGATCGAGGCCCGCGCCGGCGATGGTTTGATGAAGAGCGCGGTCGCCAAGGGCCAGCTGCCCTTGAACTTCTCGGTCGCCGATATCGCTCCGGCCACCGCCGGAGCGGCCAGCGCGACGGTCACCGCGACCGGAAATGGCGTCGGCCCGATCACCCAGAACATCGTTTTCGTCAATCAGGGCAGCTGGAAGCTGTCGCGCGCCTCGGCCGGGTTGGTGCTCAGCCTGTTCAACGGTTAACCCAGCCGCTGCTGGATGCGTCGACTCCTGATTGTGAGCCCACCGATGTGATGTACCGGCTCGCCGACCCGGGCGTACCCGGCGCCGACAAACTGTCACTGGTACAGAACGTCGCGCCGTCTGAGGCAGCCACGCTCGATGAATTCGCAACCGCGTTACGCGACGGCGGTTTCACACCGGTCACGTTCACCGCCACCGACATCAGATGGTCTGACACCCAACCTGGCGACGTACTGGCGACCATCACAGTCACGACGACCAACCCGGAAAATCCCGGCGAGGTCGCCTCCCCGATAGAGATCCGTCTCACTGGCGGCGGTTGGCAGCTGTCCCGGGAGACCGCCGACATGCTGTTGGCGTTCGACAGCGCCCACGCCGCCGGCACTCCCCCTCGGTGACGCGACGATGTGGATCGGTTGGCTCGAGTTCGACATCCTGCTCGGCGACGTGCACTCGTTGAAAGAGAAGCGATCGGTGGTCCGCCCGATCGTCGCGGAATTGCAGCGCCGGTTCATTGTGTCGGCGGCCGAGACCGGTGCGTTGGATCTGCACCGCCGGGCATCGATCGGTATGGCGGTGGTGGCCGCCGACCGAGCACACGTGGCGGAGGTACTGGATGCCGCCGAACGGCTCGTCGCAGGCCGACCGGAGATCGAACTATTATCTGCCCATCGGGAACTGCGTCGCGGCGACGACTGACTGGGCGACAATCAATCAGGGACGCAGGAGGGCGCATAGTGAGAATCTGGCTGCAGAAACACGTCATTGCGGGTCGGATGCCCGAACTGGACGCCTGGTATCAGGATCACATTTCAGCCGTCGTCGATCCGGGCACCGAGGTGGCTATCCACACGTTGCCCCGACGCGCGTACGAGACTCCGGTTCCCTATCAATACGTCAGTTACGGATCCATCGCACTGCGCTTTAACCAGTACTTCGCTGAGACGGCGGTGCAGGCCGAGCGCGATGGATACGACGCCTGGGTGATCGCCGCCGGTCAGGATCCTGGGCTCCCCGCGGCCCGCAGCCTGGCGACCATCCCAACACTGGGGTACGGCAATACCGTGTTCAATTACTGTGCCCGCAACGAGATCCGTTTCGGGATCATCGGATTCGCACCCGGTCTGCGTGAACCGATCGTCGATAACATCCGCCGCTACCGCACCGAGCATTGGTATTCGAGTTATTCGCTACTCCCGGGCGGTACGGGCACCATCACCTCGGCGATCGCCGGAGAACCACAGCAGTTCATCGACGAGTTCGGATCGGCCGCGCAGCATGCGGCTTCCGAGGGCGCCCAGGTCATCATCCCCGCCGAGGGCCTACCCGCGGAGATACTGTGGCACTACGGAATCCGCAATGAAGCAGGCCTGCAGATACTGGACCCTTTGGGCCTATTGCTGAAATCGGCGGAGACCGAGATCCGCCTCCGAGCGCTGGGTTGCACGGCACGACCCGCCACCGGTTTCTGGTACGCCCGTCCGCCCGCCGAAGTATCGGCCCATATCGATTCGGTCTTCGCCGCCAATCACATCGAGCAGGAAAACCGCCATGAGTAATCCTATCTCCGAAAACGCCGGATTGACGACGTCAGCCAACCCCTACCGGCCACGTCGACTGCGCCGTACCGCTGCTATGCGCCGGCTTTCAGCCGAAGTCGGTCTGATGCCTTCAGCGCTCATCCAGCCGATCTTCGTACGCGATGGTATCGATCAGCCTCGTGAGATCCCTTCGATGCCGGGGCAGTATCAACACTCCATTGATTCCGCCGTCCGCGCTGCCGCAGCGGCCGCGGCAGCCGGCGTGGGCGGCATCATGCTCTTCGGAATCCCCTCAACCAAGGATTCCGACGGGTCCGAAGCCTCTGCCCCGGAAGGAATCATGCAGCGCGCACTACGCGCCATTGCCGCCGAAGTGGGTGATCGCACCGTCGTGATCACCGATATCAACCTCGACGAATACACCACCCACGGCCACAGTGGTGTCCTCGATGACAACGGTGACGTCGACAACGATGGGAGCATCGTCAAATTTGCGGAAGTCGCTGTGGCACAGGCCGATGCCGGTGCGCATATGGTCGCGCCTAGCGGCATGATGGACGGCCAGGTCGGCGCTATCCGCAATGCACTCGACGCCGCGGGACATCAGTCCGTCGCGATCATGGCGTATGCCGCTAAGTTCGCATCCAGTTTCTACGGGCCGTTTCGCGATGCAGTCGAATCGTCCCTTGTGGGAAACCGTCGGACTTACCAGCAATTTCCGGGAAACAGCAGGGAATCGATTCGCGAGGTCCTGCTGGATGTCGATGAGGGTGCCGACATCGTGATGGTAAAACCCGCCCTTCCCTACCTCGACATCATCACGAAGGTCGCTGACGCGGTGGACCTCCCCGTAGCGGCCTACCAGGTATCGGGCGAATACGCCATGGTGGAGTCGGCGGCCGCACAGGGCAGGCTGGACCGCGCCGGTGCGATTCGGGAGCTACTGCTGTCGATCCGGAGAGCAGGCGCAAGCATCATCGTGACCTATTGGGCGACCGAGGCGGCCGGCGTTCTGCTGCGCGAGGTCGAGTATTGATCGGCGGGGCATACGGCTCCTAGACCAAGTCCAACAGCGCCTCACGCTTGATCTCCTGATACAGCTCGCTTCCCAAGCTTCCGGCGCACTGACTCAGGATCCACCAGGCACCACACACATTGGACGACAGTGTCGGTACCCGGCACGAATGGCCGGTGAGGTAGATGCTGGCGGCACTGACCAAACCCGTGCCGGTGAGTAGGATTACCGACCCCGGTGCAGGATCGATCAACCGCAACCGATTGACGACCTCGTCGGTACCGGTCTCATAGGCGTGAAACTCTTCACCGTGGCTGAGCAGATGCTCGACAGCGACCACATTCATTCCGGCTCCGGTCCAATATCGGACCGTCTCGTCGGTCAGCCAGTCCGGATAGGGCGACAGCAGGTGGATATCGGTAATTTCCAAACTGGTCAGCGTGTCGTGGATGGCCAGGCTCGCAGTATGGACCGGTGCGCCGAACCGCCTTGTGAGATCGGCACACATATCCCGGTCGCCGTCGACCCCCAGGTGGTAGTTGGGTCCAGTCACTGCCACGAGAGCGCACACCGGGTCGAGGCCGAAGAGTTCATCCAGAGAATCGGCGTAGGCCGGAACGTACATCCGGTTGCGCTCCGGCAGGGTCAAGCCGGCGAACCGCGGCAGGCGTGAGCCGTAGACCAGCACATCGTTTCCAACCAGCGCGTCCAGTTCCGGCTCGACAACCGGATTAGACGGTGGAACCACAACCCCGACCCGGTGTGCGGTCGAGGGATCGGGGATCTCGGCCAGATTCATGGCCAGCTCACCATGTCCAGCATGGCTCCGCGGCGCAGGAACTCGCGGCGCGCTTGCGGCTCGCGCTGCAGAGCTCGGACCCGCTGCAGCCGGGCGCCAGGCTCCTCGAGCGTGTCGTGAGTACGCGGAAGTAACACATCGCGCGCGGCGGCAAGCCGCTCACCGGCCGCACCGGCGACATGCTCTGGGCTGCGCGCCAGTGCGGTTGCGATGACCGCGGCATCATGAATACCCGCATTCATATTCATCCCTCCTCGGGTTGTCGTCACGTGTGCGCTGTCGCCCACCAGTATCAAATTGTCGACGAGGTTGGTTCTCACCACCCGGCGTTGCGACCGATACTGGGACCAGGATCGCACCGAGGGCGTCAACCCGGTTACCCGGATCGCGGTGGTGATCGCCGCCGCCGGGGACACCGCACCATCATCATCAACCCGCACGATCACTCGGACGTGATCGGCCATCCGCAACACGCTGACGGATGTGTCGTCCGCGATGACATAGCTCACCGGGTCCCACGCCTCGAATCCCTCTGGTTCGCAGAGTAGGCGAATCACGGTTCCGGCATAGGAGTCGCCGGTGAATGCGATACCCGCTGCCTCACGAATCCGGCTGTCGGCCCCATCGGCCGCGACCACCCACGGGTAGGTGGCGGCCATATCCGCATCCACTCGGACGCCGAATCGTATCCGGCACGCCGGGGAGGCTTCAAGCCTGGCCAGCATCAATCGGCAGACCTCCAGCTGAGCAACGTGCCGCCGATACGGGTAACAGGTCTCCGAAGCCAACTCGGCCAGGTCGAACCGGGCTGTAGGTCCGCCATTGGCGTCGCGATATCCGATCGTCCGCGCTTCGAGACCGAGGCCGACCAGATCGATGCCGAGATCGGCGAGAATCTGCAGCGTCGGTGGGTGGAACGTCGCCGCAAGCGACTCGCTGCCCAGGGTCGCACGAGCCTCGACCAGATCGACGCTCACGCCGCCGCGCACCAGAGCGAGTGCAGCCGTCAGGCCCACCGGCCCCGCCCCGACCACGAGAACGTCAGCCGGCGGGCTCATCTGTTCCACCAACAGGGGTCCTGTTGCCGCGGCCCTTGCGGCGCAGCGGCGGCGGTGTGACGGTGCCCGGCGCCAAGCGGCGCGCGGAGATCAGAAACGCGGTATGTCCACGCATGGTGTGCTCCGGACGAACGGCCAGCCCGACGACATTCCAACCCCGCTGCAGCGTCTCCCATGACCGCGGTTCGGTCCAGCACTGCCGTTCGCGCAGCGCTTCGACCGTCGTCGACAGCTGGGTGACGGTGGCGACATAGATGATCAGTACCCCACCGGGCACCAGCATCCGCGCCACGGCGTCCAAGACGTCCCACGGGGCGAGCATGTCGAGGACCGCACGGTCAACCGATGCGTCAGCGAGATCAGAGTCGACGACATCGGAGATGATCAACCGCCAGTTATCCGGGTCCTGACCTAAGAACGTCGCCACATTTCGCTCGGCGTGCTCGGCATGATCGGCGCGGACCTCGTAGGAGATCACCTCGCCGCCCGGACCCACGGCCCGCAGCAGTGAACAGGTCAGTGCACCGGATCCGGCACCGGCCTCCAGCACCCGCGCACCCGGGAAGATATCGCCCTCATGAACGATCTGGGCGGCGTCTTTGGGATAGATCACCGCAGCACCGCGCGGCATCGACATCACGTAGTCGACCAGCAGTGGGCGCAGCACCAGGAACGCGTCACCATTGGTGGACTTCACCACGCTGCCCTCGGGCAGGCCGATCACCTCGTCGTGGGCGAGTGCGCCCCGGTGGGTGTGGAACTCGGCCCCGGGATTGAGGATCATCGTGTAGTGCCGGCCCTTGGGGTCAGTCAACTGGACTCGGTCGCCGACGGCGAACGGCCCAGTCCTGCGCGGGGTGTCCGGGGTGTCGGTCACAGCGCTTCAGCCTGCCACAACGGGGGTGGGTGTCCTCGCGCGGTGACGTGCCCGGGGGTCCTATGCTCACGGCACTCGCCCATGCCTACCGGTCGGTGGAACCTGATGAAGATGAATGCCGCAGTCCTGTGGGACTACGAACAGATGTGGTGCGTCGAGGACGTCGACCTCGATCCGCCGCGCGACGGCGAGGTCCTGGTGTCCTTCGAGGCCACCGGCCTGTGCCATTCCGACCACCACATCCGGACCGGAGATCTTCCCGCCCCGGTTCCCATCATCGGCGGTCACGAAGGCGCCGGTGTCGTGGTCGAGGTCGGCGCCGGAGTGCGGGAACTGAAAGTCGGCGATCATGTGGTGGCGGCCTTCCTACCGGCGTGCGGCCGCTGTCGCTGGTGTGCGACCGGGCACTCGAACCTGTGCGATATGGGCGCCAACAGCCTGATCGGACTGCAACCCGATGGCACCTTCCGTCGCCATGCCCGCGGGCAGGATGTCTACGCCGCCATCGGTCTGGGCACCTTCGCCCCCTACGGCACCGTGCCGGAGGCGTCGATGATCAAGATCGACGACGACATTCCGCTCTCCCGGGCCTGCCTGCTGGGTTGCGGTGTCACCACGGGCTGGGGATCGGCGGTCAACACCGCCGACGTGAGCCCGGGCGACACGGTGGTGGTGATCGGCTGCGGCGGAATCGGCAGCGGCGCGATCCAGGGCGCGCGACTGGCCGGCGCCGAGAAGATCATTGTCGTCGATATCGTGGAAGCCAAGCGGGACAAGGCTTTTCTCTTCGGCGCCACTCACTTCGCGACGTCGATCGCGGAGGCGATGGAATTGGTCGGTCAACTTACCCGCGGCGTCATGGCCGACTCGGCGATCCTGACCGTCGGCGTCGTTGAAGGTTCGATGATCAACGATGCGTTCGGGATCATCCGCAAGGGCGGCGCGGTGGTCTTGACCGCACTGGCCCCGATCAGCGACGTCACGCCGACGTTGCCGACAGCCATGATCACGCTGTTCCAGAAGCGGCTACTCGGCAGCCTGTACGGCGAGGCCAATCCGCGAGCCGACATTCCCCGACTGCTCAGCCTGTATCGGGAAGGCAAGCTTCTGCTCGACGAGACCGTCACCACCGAGTACAAACTCGAGGAGATCAACGAGGCCTACGACGATATGCTCGCCGGCCGCAACATCCGTGGTGTCATCATCCACGCGCACTGAGGTTTCGCGAGGAACTGCAATCAGAGGACGCTGGTGGCGTACGCGACCGCGACGCCCGCGATCACGGCGACGACGTCCTCACCCAACGCGACCGGGCGGTCACGGCCACCGTTGGCCGCGACGAGGCCCGTCCGCGCCGCGTAGCCGCCGATGGTGCCCAGGACAGCGCCGATCATTCCGGCGCCGAGACTGCCCCAGCGATACCCCCACGCCGTTCCCAACACCGCACCCGCGAAGGCACCGGTGGCGATCCGCACCAGGAACTGCGGGGCGGACTTGCGACTGGGCAACGTCGGCATCTTGTCGCTGACAAGTTCGGCCACCGCCAGTACCGTCAGGACCGCCACGGTCCCCCAGTGGCCCATCCACGCCGCCCAGGTGCCGTCCAGATTGATCCAGTGCAGCATCGCGGCCCAGGCGACAACCGCGGGAGCGGTGAAGGCTCGCAGACCAGCGACCACGCCGATCAACAGGGCCAGCAGCAAGACAAGCGCGTGCGTCATGACCGGGACGCTAGCACGACGGCGATCGGGCCTAAAAGCGGCAGAACCGCACGTCGGAAGCCAGGATCGCCTTGGCGCCGATCGCGGCGATCTGATCCATGATGGCGTTGACGTCGCGGCGCGGCACCAGTGCCCGAACCGCTACCCAGTCCGGATCGGCCAGCGGCGCGATCGTCGGAGACTCCAGGCCCGGCGTGATCGCGGTGGCGGACTCGAGAACGGCCCGCGGGCAGTCGTAGTCCAGCATCAGATACTGCTGACCGAACACGACGCCCTGTACCCGCGCCGCCAATTGATCGCGTGCCCGACGGTGCGGGTCATCGCCGCCGCCGTCGCGCTCGATCAGTACCGCCTCGGAATCACACAGTGACTCACCGAAGGCCGCCAGGTCATGCAGGCTCAAGGTGCGCCCGGACCCGACGACGTCGGCAATCGCATCGGCCACTCCGAGCTGTACGGAGATCTCCACCGCTCCGTCGAGTCGGATCACGGTCGCCTCAATTCCCCTGGCCACCAGATCCTTTCGGACCAGGTTCGGGTACGCGGTCGCGATGCGTTTGCCCGCCAGATCGGCGACGGTCCACGACCGGCCGACCGGGGCGGCGTAGCGGAAACTGGACGATCCGAATCCCAGTGCCAGCCGCTCACGTACCGGGGCGCCGGATTCGGCGGCAAGATCGCGGCCGGTGATGCCGAAGTCGAGTTCCCCGGAACCCACATAGATCGCGATGTCTTTGGGGCGCAGGAAGAAAAACTCCACACCGTTGGCACGGTCAATGACGGTCAGGTCCTTGGGATCGCTGCGTCGGCGGTAACCGGCTTCGGAGAGGATCTCAGCGGCAGATTCCGACAGCGCCCCCTTGTTGGGAACTGCAATGCGCAACATGGTGGGCCCTACAGACATGGTGGGTCCTACAGCTTCCGGTAGACGGCGTCGAGGCCCAGTCCGCGGGCGATCATCAGCACCTGGGTCCAGTACAGCAGTTGGCTGATCTCTCCTGCGAGGGCCTCGTCCGACTCGTGTTCGGCGGCCAGCCAGACCTCGCCGGCCTCTTCGAGGATCTTTTTACCCACCGTATGCACGCCGGCGTCGAGTGCGGCCACGGTGGCGCTGCCCTCCGGCCGGGTGCGGGCGCGTTCGCCCAGTTCGGCGAACAATTCCTCAAAGGTCTTCACCGGCCGGATTGTTCCATGTCGGCACGGGTGACGTCACGGAGGTTTCCGGCGGCCGCGTCCGGACAAGTGTGGCGAGCAGGCCCTGACCGCCTACTTCGCCGCTAACTCGCCCTGCATGTCCTCCAGGGACACGCCCTTGGTCTCGCGCACCCACGTCCATACGAAGAGGAACGAGAGGATGGCGCACAACGCGTAGAAGCCGTAGGCCACGCCCAGGTGATTGCGCAGTTCGGGGAAGCTGACGGTGATCAGCCAGTTGGCCGCCCACTGGCCGGCCGCGGCCAATCCCAGCGCGGCGGCGCGGATCCGGTTCGGGAACATCTCGCCGAGCAGCACCCACACCACCGGCCCCCAGGACATACCGAAGGCCACGACGAACAGGTTCGCTGCTACCAGGGCGATGGGTCCCTGCGCCCCGCTGAGTTGTGGGACGCCGTCCACCTGTGGCGCGGTACCGAAGATGAACGCCATGGTCGCCAACGTCACCGCCATGCCGGCTGATCCGATCAGCAGCAACGGCTTGCGGCCGATCTTGTCGATCAGCGAAATCGCGATCAATGTGGTGGCGATATTGACGATAGAGGTGATCACCGTGATCACGAAGGATTGGCTCTCGTCGAAGCCGACCGCCTCCCAAAGCACATTGGAGTAGTAAAAGATCACGTTGATTCCGACGAACTGCTGGAAGATCGACAGACCCAAACCCACCCAGACGATGCCGTACACCCCGCCACCGGGCTTACGCAGATCTCGCCACGAAGGTTTGGTTTCGCCCTGGAGTGTGCCCTGGATGCGGTCGATCGTGATGTCGAGGTTTTTCTCCCCGAGCAGCATGGTCAGCACCTTCCGTGCTTCCGGTATGCGATGCCGGGCCACCAGATAGCGCGGCGATTCGGGAATGGTGAAGGCGAGCACCCCGTAGATCACCGCCGGTACCGCCATGATGAGGAACATCCACCGCCAGGCCTCAAGGCCCAGCCACAGGTCCTTGCTCGCACCGCCTGCCAGGTGGGCGAGCAGGTAGTCGATGGCGAGGGAGACGAAGATCCCCGTCACAATGGCCAGTTGCTGCAGCGATCCGAGCCGGCCGCGGATCCGCGCCGGCGAGGTCTCGGCGATATAGGTCGGTGCGATCACCGAGGCGACGCCGACGCCGATACCGCCGACGATGCGGAACAGCACGATCATCTCCACGCTGCCGGCCAGGCCGGTGCCGATGGCGCTGATGAAGAACAACACAGCGGCGATTTTCATCACCGATATTCGGCCGATCCGGTCGGCGAGTCGGCCCGCCGTCATGGCGCCCGCGGCAGCACCGAGGAGTGCCGAGGCGACGGCGAAACCCAGTGCGGCATTGTTGATACTGAAGTGGCTCTGGATCGAGGCCACCGCGCCGTTGATCACCGCGCTGTCGTAGCCGAACAGCAGACCGCCGAGTGCGGCGACTGCTGCGATCCGCACCACGCCGCGCCCGGAGAATTCCTCGTCCTCGAACAGTGCCGGTGCGTCGTTAGTTGGGCCTTGGCCAGCCATCTGGAGTCCTTTCCGCCGTACCGCCTAGCAGGGGATAACGATGGCACAGCGAACGCAGACAGAAGGCCAAATTGGCCACCCGCGTTCACCTACCGGAAACCTCATGCTCGGAGGAGGGACTAACGCAGAGGTAGCTAGAGCTGGACTGGCTTGAGCTGGGGTGGCTGTAGCTGGGCATAGATATCGCGCAGACCGGCAACGCTAACGCCGCGGAGCGACTCCAGGTGCCGGCGCCGTGGACTGGTCGGGACCTCGACGTCATTGGGAACCACCAGAACCGGACACCCCGCGCCCTCGGCCGCGGCCGCCCCGGTGACCGAGTCCTCCACCGCCAGGCACTGCGCCGGCGCGAATCCCAGTAACTCCGCGGCCCGCTGGTAGGCATCCGGCGCCGGCTTTCCGCGTACCACCTCATCGCCGCAGACACTGACCGTGAAGTAATGCCGGCCGATGCTGTCGAGGGCCCGTTCGGTCAGCACGCGGCGGGTGTTGGTCACCAGCGCCATCGGCACGGACGCATCAGCAAGGCTGCCGAGCAGTTCGCGGGCTCCCGCGCACCACGGCAAACCACCGTCAAAGAGCTCAGCGGTGTAATCGTGAAGCCAGTCGACGGTGGCCGCCATGTCGGCCGGGTCGGGTTCGAGACCCAGGTCCGCGTAGACGATCCGCATGACACTCTCCGCCGTCCCGCCGACGGTCGCCTCCCGCGCGGCCGGAGTCAGCTCACCGCCGCGGCGGGAGTAGAGCTCCTGCAAGGCGACGTGCCAGAGCTTCTCGGAGTCGACCAGCGTGCCGTCCATGTCGAAGAGCACTGCTCGCATGGCGGTGATTGTGTCACTGAACAGATTGTGTCACCGAAAACTTGTCAGACCGAAGTGCAAAGCTCATGCCATGCCCTCGACCGCAACGTCACCTGACATCGACGTGAATCCCGGTGAGCGGCTCGGCGCTCTCTTCGAGCAGCTTTCGGAGTTGACCGGTCAGCGCAATGCGATCGATGGCCGCATCGTCGACATCATTGCCGAGATCGACAGTGCCGGCCTGTGGGGCGCTACCGGGGCTCGATCAGTCACCGCCCTGGTGGCCTGGAAGACCGGCACCTCCCGCGCCAATGCCGCGGCAATAGCGAGCGTGGCGCAACGGCTGGAATCGTTTCCCCGCTGCGCGCAAGGCCTGCGGGACGGCCGACTGTCGTTGGACCAGGTCGGGGTGATCGCCGCACGCGCGGGCGACGGGTCCGATGCGCACTACGCACAGCTGGCCGAGGTCGCCACCGTCAGCCAGCTAGGCACCGCGATCAAGCTGGAACCACGCCCCGATCCCGGCCCTCGGCCCGATCCGCAACCCGCGATCACCAAGACCAGCGAGGGCGCGTTCGACTTCTGGCGGATCACCCTGCCGCACGTTGAATCGGCCACCTTCGACGCCGCCCTGCAATCCCACCGCGACGCACTGATTGCCGAGTGGAAACACGACCGGGACGGTAGCGGCGCGGAATCCCCCGGGGCCCCGATGCCGACCACCGTCGACGCGTTCCTGCGACTGGTGGAGACCGGATGGGATGGCGAGGTGCAACGCCGGCCCCATGGACAGCGGACCAACGTGGTGGTGCACCTCGATGTCGAGCAGAAGATTGGCGCACTGCACCTCGGCCCACTACTGCCCGAGTCAGAGCGGCAGTATCTGACCTGCGATGCCACTTGTGAAGTCTGGTTCACCCGCGGCGGCGAAGTGATCGGCTCCGGTCGAACCACCCGCACGATCAGTCGTCGTCTGCGCCGCGTGCTCGAGCACCGCCACCGGACCTGCGCCGTCCCCGGCTGCGGAGCCACCCGAGGTCTGCATGCGCATCACATCCAGCACTGGGAAGATGGTGGCGAGACCGAGTTGAACAACCTGGTGCTGCTATGCCCGTACCACCACCGTCTGCATCATCGCGGCGTCATCACGATCACCGGGCCCGCCAGTCGCCTCGTCGTCACCGACAGCGACGGCGATGAACTGAGCCCCGGATCGTTGGCCCGCCCGCCCAGTGGCCCGCCGCCATCCGTCGCGCCCTGCCCTGGCCCGACGGGCGAGCGGGCCGACTGGTGGTGGTACCAGCCCTTCCAGCCGCAAGCCCCGCCCACGATTAACTGAGGATGCACTGGGGGCCCAAAGTTCTGGGGGCCCAAAGTTCTGGGGGCCCAAAGTTCTGGGCGCCCAAAGTTCTGGGGGCCCCAGTTCTGGGGGGCCTCAATTCTGGGGGCCTCAATCCTCCGGGTTATAGCCGAGGTTGGGCCCGAGCCAACGCTCGGCTTGGGCGAGTGTCCAGCCCTTGCGTTTCGCGTAGTCGGCCACCTGGTCCTGGGCCAACCGGCCGACCACAAAGTACTGCGACTGCGGGTGTGAGAAGTACCAACCGCTGACGGCAGCACCGGGCCACATCGCCATCGACTCGGTCAGTTCGATGCCGGTGCGCTTCTGGACGTCCATCAACTCCCAGAGGGTCGCCTTCTCGGTGTGTTCCGGGCAGGCCGGGTAACCCGGCGCCGGGCGGATTCCGGTGTATTTCTCACCAATAAGCGATTCATTGTCCAACTGCTCGTCGGGTTGGAATCCCCAGAACTCCATGCGAACCCGCTGGTGCATCCGTTCGGCGAACGCCTCTGCCAGTCGGTCGGCGAGGGACTCCAGCAGGATCGCACTGTAGTCGTCATTGGCTGCCTGGAACTCCTCGATCTTGACGCCGATGCCGAGCCCGGTAGTGACCGCGAAGGCGCCCACGTAGTCAGCCAGACCGGTGTCCTTGGGCGCGATGAAGTCGCCGAGGCTCCGGTTCGGGATACCGTCGCGGTGCTCGCCCTGCTGGCGGAGGTTGTACAACGTGGCCATCACCTCAGTGCGGGCCTGGTCGGTGTAGACCGCGATATCGTCGCCGACTGCGTTGGCCGGGAAGAACCCGATCACCCCGTTCGCGGTCAGCCACTTCTCCTTGATCAGGGTGTCCAGCATCGCCTGCGCGTCGTCGTACAGCTTGCGGGCAGTCTCCCCCGACACCGGGTTGTTGAGGATGTCGGGGAAGCGGCCCTTCATCTCCCAGGCGTTGAAGAACGGCTGCCAGTCGATGTATTCGCGGAGTTCGGCAAGGTCGTAGTCACAGAACTCGCGGACGCCTAGACCCTGAGCAGGCACCGGCGGCGTGTAGCCGGCCCACTCGATCGGCGTCCGGTTGGCGCGGGCCTTCTGCAGCGTCAGCATCGGCCGCTCGTTCTTCTGCGCATGCCGCTCACGCAGCGAGGCGTAATCCTCTTCGGTGGCCTGCAACAGCGCCGGCCGCTGCTTGTCATCGAGCAGCGCAGCAGCCACCGGCACCGACCGGGACGCGTCCTTGACCCACACCACCGGGCCGGAACGGCGCGGCGATATCTTCACCGCCGTATGGGCGCGCGAAGTGGTCGCGCCCCCAATCAGCAGAGGGATCTGCAGTCCCTGACGTTCCATCTCGACGGCGAAGTTCACCATCTCGTCCAGCGACGGGGTGATCAGCCCGGACAGCCCGATGATGTCAGCGTCGTGCTCCTTGGCCGCATCGATGATCTTCTGCGCAGGCACCATCACGCCGAGGTCGATCACTTCAAAGTTGTTGCACTGCAGGACGACTCCCACGATATTCTTGCCGATGTCGTGGACGTCACCCTTGACCGTCGCCATGATGATCGTGCCGTTGGTGTCCTTGCTCGCGGCCCGACCTTCCCCCGTTGCTGTGCTCGCCCCGGCGCCGGATGCCGTTTTCTCTGCCTCGATGTAGGGCAGCAGGTAAGCAACCGCCTTCTTCATCACCCGGGCCGACTTCACCACCTGGGGCAGGAACATCTTGCCGGCGCCGAAGAGGTCACCGACGACATTCATGCCGTCCATCAACGGGCCCTCGATCACCTCGATCGGTCGACCGCCCGCGGCGGCGATCTCAGCCCGCAACTCCTCGGTGTCGGCGTCGACGTTGGCGTCGATACCCTTGACCAAAGCGTGGGTGATCCGCTCGCGGACCGGAAGAGATCGCCACTCGGCAACTTCTGCCTCGGCCGGTCCTTCCTCGCTGTTGAACCGTTCGGCGATCTCCAGCAGTCGCTCGGCCGCATCCTCCCGACGGTTCAGGACGACGTCTTCGATGCGGTCCCGGAGTTCGGGGTCGATCGAGTCGTAGGGCACCAGCGCGCCGGCGTTGACGATGCCCATGTCCAGGCCGGCCTTGATGGCGTGGAACAGGAACACCGCGTGGATGGCCTCGCGGACCGGGTTGTTGCCGCGGAAGGAGAACGACACGTTCGAGATGCCGCCGGAGATGTGCACGCCGGGAAGGTTTTCCTTGATCCAGGCACACGCGGTGATGAAGTCGATCCCGTAACTCGCGTGCTCCTCGATACCGGTCGCCAGCGCAAAGCAGTTCGGGTCGAAGATGATGTCCTCGGCGGGGAAGCCGACCTCGTCGGTCAGGATCCGGTAGGCCCGCCCGAAGATCTCCTGGCGACGCTCGAGGTTGTCGGCCTGACCCTGCTCGTCGAAGGCCATCACGACGACGGCGGCACCGTACTTGCGGCACAGCCGCGCCTCGCGGACGAACTTCTCCTCGCCCTCCTTCAGTGAGATCGAGTTGACGATCGGCTTGCCCTGGACGTTCTTCAAGCCTGTTTCCATGACCTCCCACTTGGAGGAGTCGATCATCACCGGAACGCGGCTGATGTCCGGTTCAGCTGCGATCAGCTTGGTGAACCGGTCCATCGCGGCGACGCCGTCGATCATGCCCTCGTCCATGTTGATGTCGATGATCTGCGCACCGACCTCGACCTGTTGCAGAGCGACCGACAGCGCGGTGTCGTAGTCCCCGGCTTTGATCAGGTTGCGGAACCGGGCGGAGCCGGTGATGTTGGTGCGCTCACCGATGTTCACGAACAGGGAATCGTCGGTGATGTTGAGCGGCTCCAGGCCCGAGAGCCGGGTGGCGACGGCAATGCGCGGCACTTCTCTCGGTGGCACGCCCTCAACGACGTTCGCAATCTCGGCGATGTGCGGCGGCGCTGTTCCGCAGCAACCACCGACGAGGTTGACCAGACCGGCCTCGGCGAACTCAGCAAGGTAGCCGGCCTGATGCTCAGGTGACTCGTCGTATTCGCCGAAGGCGTTGGGCAGGCCGGCGTTGGGATAGCAGGACACGAAGGTGTCGGCGATTCGCGCCAGCTCGGCGATGTAGGGCCGCATCTCGGGCGCGCCCAGGGCGCAGTTGAGGCCGACCGCGATCGGCTGTGCGTGGCGGATCGAGTTCCAGAACGCTTCGGTGACCTGACCGGACAACGTGCGCCCGGAGGCATCGGTGATGGTGCCCGAGATGATTACCGGCCACCGGCGTCCACGTTCCTCGAACAGCGTCTCGACGGCGAACACCGCCGCCTTGGCATTCAGCGAGTCGAAGATCGTCTCGATGATCAGTAGATCGGAACCACCATCGACCAAGCCGTTGGCAGCTTCGAGGTAGGCGGCCACCAACTGGTCGTAGGAGACATTGCGAGCACCGGGGTCATTAACGTCCGGCGAGATCGACGCGGTCCTCGTCGTCGGCCCGATCGCACCGGCGACATAGCGTGGCTTGGCGCCGGTGCTGAACTCGTCGCAGACCTTGCGGGCCAAGGCGGCACCGGCGTAGTTCAACTCGTAGGCCAACTCGTGCATGTCGTAATCGGCGAGCGACACCGAGTTGGAGTTGAACGTGTTCGTCTCCAGGATGTCCGCACCGGCCTCGAGGTATTCGCGGTGGATCATCTCGATGATGTCCGGCTGGGTAATAGAGAGCAGATCGTTGTTGCCCTGCAGTGCCGTCGGCCACTCCGCGAACCGCTCGCCGCGATAGCCGGCCTCATCCGGCCGGTCCCGCTGGATCGCCGTGCCCATCGCACCGTCGATCACCATGATCCGGCTGCGCAGGGTTGCCGTCAGCGCGTCGGTGCAGTCGGGGCGAATGTCTGCCTCTAGGCGGCTAGTGTCCGGGGCCCTCAAACCAGGTTCCTTCCTTAGCGGAAGGCGTCCTTAACTCTGCCGAGCGTGGCGGATTTCGGAGATTCCCGAACCCGTTGCAACGCCTCTCGACGGCCGAAGTCTACGCGGTCGTCCTGGTCGATGTCTCCCCCGCCGTGGTGACACGCTGCCGGTCGGGAGGGCGGTGGACAACCCGTGATGGCGACGAGCCGGTCCTATCCGACTCATCGCGGCCGGGCAGGGCTTAGGCTGAAACGGTGACCTCGTGGAAGTGGGCCGATGGCACCCTGGCCGGAGGCAGTGGCGCTCAAGGCTCCAACCTGCCCGATCTCCAGAACACCGTGATCGTGGCGGCCTTCGAGGGCTGGAATGACGCCGGTGACGCCGCGAGCGACGCCCTGGAGCACCTCGACGCCATCTGGGAGGCTCAGCCGATCGTTGAGATCGACGACGAGGCCTACTACGACTACCAGGTGAATCGGCCGGTCATCCGACAGATCGACGGTGTCACCCGTGAGCTGGTGTGGCCGTCGATGCAGATCTCGCACTGCCGGCCGCCCGGCTCGGATCGCGACATCGTCCTCATGCACGGGGTCGAGCCCAACATGCGCTGGCGCAGCTTCTGCGCCGAGTTACTCGCGATCGCCGACAAGCTCAACGTCGACACCGTGGTCATCCTGGGTGCGCTGCTGGCCGACACCCCGCACACCCGCCCCGTGCCGGTCACCGGGGCGGCCTATTCGCCGGAGTCGGCGAAGTTCTTCGGCTTGGAGGAGTCTCGCTACGAGGGGCCTACCGGGATCGCGGGCGTCTTCCAGGACGCCTGCGTGGCCGCTGGCATCCCGGCGGTGACCTTCTGGGCAGCGGTGCCGCACTATGTCTCGCAGCCCCCGAACCCCAAGGCCACGGTGGCACTGCTGCGCCGGGTCGAGGAGGCACTGGACATCGAGGTGCCGCTGACCGACCTGCCGGCCCAGGCCGAGGAATGGGAACTGGCCGTGACGGAGATGACGGCCGATGACGAGGAGATCGCCGACTACGTGGCCGGTCTGGAAGCCCGCGGCGACGCCGAGGTTGACGTCAACGAGGCGATGTCCAAGGTCGACGGTGACACACTGGCCGCTGAGTTCGAGCGATATCTGCGTCGCCGGGGTCGCTAGTCCGAAGATTGCCCGACCACACCATGCGATCCCGACCACACCATGCGATACCGTGCTCGCAAACGAAAATTCGCTACTGAAATCGAGGTCTCATGAGGCTGGCCATGACCGAGGCCGACACGGCCTTCCGCGACGAGTTGCGCGAGTTCTTCACCACCGAAATCCCCGCGGAAATCCGCGAGCGCGCTCGCAACGACGCACTGAACCTTCCCGAGGACATGGTCGTCACCCAGCGGATCCTCAACAAAGCCGGCCTCGCGGTGCCGAACTGGCCGGTCGAATGCGGCGGCAAGGACTGGTCGCCGCTGCAGCACCAAATCTGGTCCGATGAGATGCAACTGGCCTATGTGCCGGGGCCGCTGAATTTCAACACCAGCATGGTGGGACCGGTGATCGCGCAGTTCGGATCACCGGAAGTCAAAGAGCGATTCCTGCCCGCGACGGCCAACCTCGACATCTGGTGGTGCCAGGGATTCTCTGAACCCGAGGCCGGGTCCGACCTCGCGTCGCTGCGCACGACGGCGGTACGCGACGGCGATTACTACATCATCAACGGCCAGAAGACCTGGACCACGCTCGGCCAGTACGCCGACTGGATCTTCCTGCTGGTACGCACCAATCCCGACGCACCCAAGAAGCAAGCCGGCATCTCCTTCATTCTGGTCGAGATGAACACCCCGGGCATCACGCTGCGGCCGATCAAGCTCATCGACGGCAGCTATGAGGTCAATGAGGTGTTCTTCGAAGACGTCCGGGTGCCGGCGAACCAACTCGTCGGTGAGGAGAACGCCGGCTGGAGTTACGCGAAGTTCCTGCTCTCCAACGAGCGAACCGGGATCGCCCGGATCGGCACCACCAAGGCCTGGCTCGCCGAGGTCAAGGAGCGCGCCACCAAGACACCGCAGGGCCACGGCACGCTGCTGGACGATCCGCTGTTCGCCGCCCGAGTCGCCGAGGTGGAGGGCGAGTTGCTGGCGCTGGAACTCACCCAGATGCGCGTCAGCGAGGACGAGGCCAGCGGAAAGCCGAACCCAGCCTCGTCGATCCTGAAACTGCGGGGCAGCCAGCTGCAGCAGGCCGTCACCGAACTACTGGTGGAGGTGGCCGGCTCGGATGGCCTTCAGGTTGAGGCCGGCGGACACAACGCCGCGGCCAAGTACCTCAACTATCGAAAGACATCGATCTACGGCGGCAGCAACGAGGTTCAGCGCAGCATCATCTCCGCCACGATCCTGGGTCTTTGAGATCCGGGGACTCTAGAGAAACACCGGGACACGACGATGAACTTTGACCTGACCGAAGAACAGCAGATGCTGGCCGACACCGCTCGCGAGGTGTTCACCCGCAGCTACGACACCGAAAGCCGGAACAAGGCCGTCGACTCCGACCTTGGCTGGAACCGGGAAGTCTGGCAGCAACTCGCCGATATCGGCATCCTGGGACTGGGTTTCGACCCTGACGAGGCCGGACCGATCGAGGTAATGGCGGTGATGACCGAAATCGGTCGCCGACTGGCGCCGGAACCCGTCGCTGCGGCGGCCCTGATCCCCGGTGCGGTGATCGCCGCCCACGGTTCCGACGAACAACGCGCACTGCTCGACGATGTTGCCGCCGGCGAGCGACTGCTGGCCTTTGCCCACACCGAGTCGGGTGGGCGTGGTTCGCCCGAATTGACCACGCGCGCAACCGAACAGGGTGGGTCGTGGACGCTGACCGGGCGCAAGAACCCGGTGCTCGCCGGCGACCGCGCTGACGTCCTCGTGGTCACCGCCGCGCTATCCGGCGGCGGCTCCGGACTGTTTCTCGTTGACGGCGACGCGACTTCCCGGCAACCGTTCCGCACCTTCGACGGCCAGCGCGGTGCCGATGTTGAATTCGACGGCGCCGCCGCCACACCGCTTGGCACGGGAGGTGACGCCACGGCTCACATCGAGGCCGCGGTGATCCGGTTCCAATCGGCGCTGTGCGCCGAAGCCGTCGGGGCGATGGACGAGTCGTTGCGGTTGACCACCGACTACCTCAAGGCGCGAAAGCAATTCGGCGTACCGCTCAAGACCTTTCAAACCCTCACCCAGCGAGCGTCCGACATGTACGTCTCATTGGAACTGGCCCGCAGCATGAACTTCTATGCCGCGATGTGTGTGGCCGATGGGCGCTTCGACCCCGTGGTGGCCGCGCGGGCCAAATTGCAGATCGGCCGGTCCGGCCGCCATATCGCGCAGGAGGCCATCCAGTTGCACGGCGGCATCGGCGTGACGGCCGAGTACCCGATCGCGCATTACGCAGCCAGGCTGACCGCCATCGACCAGACCTTCGGCTCATCAACCGATCAATTGCGCTATCTGAGCGACCAGGTAGGCAACTACGGGGTAGCCGTTCTCTAGGGCGCAACGCCCAAGAGTGCATCAACCGCTCGCGCTAACTCCGAAGGCGCTGCAGCATTACGGCCGCCGTATTCCAGCAAGTCCGTGACCCAGCCATCAACTGCGGCAAGAGCCTTCGGCGTATCGAGATCGTCAGCCAGATAGCGCCGCAGCCGACCGATGACATCGGTCGCATCGGGGCCCGACTGCATACTCAGCGCGGTGCGCCAGCGACTCAACCGGGCGTCGGCCTCGGCCAGCACATCGTCGCTCCAGAACCGGTCACTGCGGTAATGCCCGGCCAGCAGTCCGAGCCGAATCACCGCCGGGTCCACACCGTCAGCCCGGAGTTGAGAGACTAGAACCAGGTTGCCGCGACTTTTCGACATCTTGTGGCCGTCCCATCCGATCATTCCGGCGTGGACGTAGTGTCGCGCGAATCGCCTCTCACCGGTGACCGATTCGGCATGCGCGGCGGAGAACTCGTGATGCGGGAATATCAGATCGCTGCCGCCACCCTGAACATCAAACCCGAACCCGATGCGGCTCAACGCAATTGCGGAACATTCGATGTGCCAACCAGGTCGGCCCGGGCCGAACGGGGACGGCCAACTCGGCTCGCCCGGCCGCTGAGCCCGCCACAGCAGCGCATCCAGTGGCTCGGCTTTGCCGGACCGCTCCGGGTCTCCTCCGCGCTCGGCGTACAGCCTTCGCATCGTGTCGCGGTCGTAGTTGGATTCATAGCCGAACTGATTTGTGGCATCGGCGCGAAAGTAAACATCGGGGTGATCGGGGTCCTCGACGATATAGGCGGCACCGGAAGCGAGAAGCTTTTCGATCACCTCGACCACCTCGTCGATCGCCTCGGTAGCTCCGATGTAATCCTGCGGCGGAAGCACTCGCAGCGCGGTCATGTCGTCGCGGAACAGTTGGGTTTGCGCTGCGCCCAATTCGCGCCAGTCGACCCCGTCGCGGGTGGCTCGTTCAAAGAGTGGGTCATCGATGTCGGTGACGTTTTGGACGTAGTGCACCCCGTGGCCGTTGTCCAGCCAGACCCGATAGATGAGATCGAATGCCAGATAGGTGGCAGCGTGACCCAGATGGGTCGCGTCATAGGGCGTGATTCCGCAGACGTACATCGTCGCGGTGTCCCCGGGTGCGGTGGGCCGCACCTGTCGGTCGGCGGTGTCGTAAAGCCGCAGCGCAGGCCCGCGCCCCGGCAGATCAGGGATCTCGACAGCGGGCCAGGATCGCATATCAGCTGGCCAACCACATAGCGTCGAGCAGAAGGTCAGCCATCTCGGGCCGACACATCAACAGGTCGGGAAGATAGGGGTTGGGTTGGTTGTAGCGCAACGGTGATCCGTCGATCCGGGTGGCGTGCAGACCGGCTGCCTGCAGCACGCCGGCCGGTGCCGCCGAGTCCCACTCCCACTGCCCGCCGGCGTGGATATAGGCGTCGACATCACCGCGCACGACGGCCATCGCCTTGGCTCCGGCCGAACCGATCCGGACGAACTCGATGTCGAGCCGGTCCCGCAGCCGCCACAGCACCGCGGGCGGACGGTTGGAGCTGGCCGTAATGCGGATCGGACCCGGCCGCGGCATCGGCGGCGCTGTCACGGTGTCGCTGCGGTGCACCTCACCGACAGCTGGCAGAGCGACCGCGGCGTCGGTGATCACGCCCTCGGCGCCGCTGGTGCGCTGCCACAGTGCCACGTGCACCGCCCAGTCATCGCGGTACGGCAGCGAGTACTCCCAGGTGCCGTCCAGCGGATCGATGATCCACACCCGATCGGCCTGAAGGCGTTTGAGATCGTCGTGCGCCTCTTCGGACAACACCGCATCACCGGGTCGCTCAGCCCGCAGCCTCTTCAGCAACATCGCATTAGCCCGGATGTCGCCGGCATCGCCCAACTCGTACGGAAAGTCGTGGCCGACCTGTTCGCGCACCGTCAGCAGAAGCCGCCCGGCCTCCTCGGCCAGTTCGGCGGCCAACTCGGCGTCGGTCAGACCCACCCCGCCAGTATCCCTGAGGGTCAGGCCTCGACGATCCGCGCCCTACCCCGGTAGATTGCCGGGTATGCGGGCGGCATTCGGTATCGGTGCGCTGGGAGCCGTCGTCGGGCTGGGCGCCCTCGTCGGGCTGGGCGCCGTCGGCTGCGACGCGGCCGCGGCAACGGATCCGATCGTCGGCACAACGTGGCAGCTGCTTCAAATCGAGTCGATGACCAGCGAGCAGCCCAGTACGAACATTGCCGACCCGACGAAGTACACGGTGATGTTCGGCGACGACGGTCAAGCCGCCTTCCGGATCGACTGCAACCGAGGGTTGGGAACCTTCCAGACAGCCGCCGCCGCAGATGATTCGGGCAGCCTGACCTTCGGGCCGATCGCGTTGACCAAGATGTTCTGTCCGCAACCCTCCGACGACACCAAGGTCGCCGCGGCGTTGGGCAACGTCCGCAGCTATCTGATGTCGAACGGGCAACTCCATCTTTCGATGTTGGCCGACAGCGGCATCATGCACTGGGAGCCGCTGCCGAAAGGTCCGTAGCCCGGGTCGTCGTTTGTCCACAGGGCCTTTGTGGTCCACAGGTCATCTGGTGTCCCGGGCGTTTGTCGGCGGGTCCGGATATTATTCGAACATGTTTTCGAATCAGGTGTCGGGGGCGGTCGCTCAGATCGAGGCGGCCCTGGACGTGTTG
>Ga0247831_1003591_pt1 | contig 22281 bp, 18 predicted proteins | sample LaCruzMarch2015__9_FD_192406 | JGI IMG/M metagenome (GOLD analysis project Ga0247831, IMG submission 192406) | Freshwater microbial communities from meromictic Lake La Cruz, Castile-La Mancha, Spain - LaCruzMarch2015_1m | ecosystem: Environmental > Aquatic > Freshwater > Lake | place: Spain...
TTCCTGCCTAGGACAATGATGTAGGTTATGATTGAGGCACCCCACCCAGTTCTTACTCATTGATGCTCTGCTTTAGCTTTATATATATATATAGTGTTTCAGCACCTGCTACAGTGGCTTTTGGTCATACGGATGCAACTCCAACCTGATATATGCTTGGTCTCACAGGCAAAGGTGGGAGTAGTAAGTGATTCAGGATTCACTTGGTTTCTCATGCTGTAGGTTATGATTGAGGCACCCCACCCAGTTCTTACTCATTGATGCTCTGCTTTACACATATATATAGTGTTTCAGCGCCTTCAACAGTGGCTACAGGTCATAAGGATGCAGCTCCAGAATGATATATGCTCTCAGGGACCTAAGAGTGATGTGCTTGGTGGCTTAGTTGTTTTTTACCCTTTACCCTTTACCCTTTTTGGACCAGGGTAAGGGTAAAGTGTAACCCTTACCTGGTAATTACCCGGTAAAGTTGAGGGTAAGGTTAGGGTAAAGTCATTTCATCAGCACCTTAGGGTAATCCATTTTACCCGGTAAAGGGTAAAAAAGGGTAAAAAGGGGTAAAGTTGCACTATGGCCTATATATAGGCTTATAATTATAAGTGACTGTTGACTGTTGTGATGCTGCTATTGGTTCTTCATGTTTCATGTGAAAGTGGTTGTGAGACCATTAGACTTGTAGCTTGTAGTTGTGGAAGTTGCAATCGTGAAGATCGTGGGGTGGGGGTTGGATGTGGGAGTTGCAGTTGTGGGACTAGACGTGTCATTACTAGCCACTGTAGCAGGTGCTGAAACACTTTATATATATATAAAGTAGACCTCCTATGAGTTTGAATTGTGTGCCGGGTCTCAATCATAAGTACCCACAGAGACTCCACTTTCTACACCAAGGAGATCCACTCTCAGGTCCCATAGGAGCTGATATTAGGCTGGAATTGCATCCGTATGACCACTAGCCACGGTAGCAGGTGCTGAAACACTTTATATATATATAAAGTAGACCTCACATGAGTTTGAATTGTGTGCCGGGTCTCAATCATAAGTACCCACAGAGACTCCCCCTTCTAGTACACCAAGGAGATCCACTCTCAGGTTCAGGTCCCATAGGAGCTGATATTAGGCTGGAATTGCATCCTTATGACCACTAGCCACGGTAGCAGGTGCTGAAACACTTTATATATATATAAAGTAGACCTCACATGAGTTTGAACTGTGTGCGGGGTCTCAATCATAAGTACCCACAGAGACTCCACCTTCTACACCAAGGAGATCCACTCTCAGGTCCCATAGGAGCTGATATTAGGCTGGAATTGCAACCTTATGACCACTAGCCACGGTAGCAGGTGCTGAAACACTTTATATATATAAAGTAGACCTCCCATGAGTATGAAGTGTGTTTGGGGTCTCAATCATAAGACCTCCTACTGTGACTCCTACTCATACACCAAGGAGATCCACTCTCAGCTCTCAGTCTCAGGGGTCCTTCGTTATTGTACAAATTACAAATAAAGAAGTTTCTCAATGGGCAACCAATTAATGATTCATGATTCAATTGTTTGTAGTATACAACATTATATACAATTATTCATGATTCAATTGTTTGCAGCATACAACATTATATTTAATTTTTTCACTATCACACTCACTGCCATCGCTTTCATTATTGCTGCCATCACTATCATGGGCTTCTTTTTCATTGAGTACAAGTCTCACATTGAGTATTTCTGGTCGCAATATCGTGCACATGATATTGCACGAGAGGTGATCTGTTGTGGTACCGAAAGAAGATTTTAGTAGTACGGTAAGGTCTGGTAAGGTAGGGGTACAAGGCACTAACCACTACCATAACACAAAAATCAAATAGGTTGGTTTCAACAACGGCAGTGTATTTGAGTGCGAGTGCGGGGGAGAGACTAATGGTGGCAATTTATTTGGCGGTGGGGGAGGAGAGCATGGCGGCTGAGGTGGTGCATAACAATCAAGGTGGAACACCCTTCCAATCATTTCTATATATCACACCTCTGTTCGGAAACCAAGGCATCATTGACTATTTGCACATCAATTATCGCAAAGGGCGCACATGCTGGACTATCTTTTGCGTTAACAGAGCAAATTCTTGCGTGGTCGCAATAAGTTATCGAGCGACATTAATTGCAAAGTTAAAGCACTCCCTTCTCCCTTCCGATCAGTTTGAATATGACACCCCTGGTCAGAAGCATGTGCGTCATCATATATTAGACAAATATGGTGCAGGTGGAGGGTGAAAACGAAGGCCTCTGGACTTGCTCCTTGGTGTGCCGTAACAGCATGCAAAGGGTACCAAATGGTACAGTTTCACGTCTTGCAATGGTCAAATCACATCCCTTTCCCATATCCAATACTCAAGCTTTTGTACCCTCCGATATCTCACGTTACCCCCTTGCCACGCCACGATTTGCAATGCATCAGTGCACATGCCGAAAAGGCTGTATGGAAAAATGTAACGGTGTGTGGTGGTACCTAACGGGTGGAGTGAGAGTGACGCCACCACCCGTCCCGTGGTCGCAAATACATGCTCGACGACACTGCATCACGAAAATCCGAGATTAATTCATGAGAGGGCGTGCACCTAACCACACAGGTGTGGGGGGTCCCCCGCAAAAAACAGAGAAAAAGAAAAAATATGCTTGGTAAAATTCGTGGTCCCAGAACTACGTAGAGGTACAATTTTCCTTGGCAGGAAAAACTCGTTGCGCCTTTGGATGCAACACTTAAGAATGTGGCAAAAGAGGACAGGAATAGGGAAAGCAAAAGACAAAACTAGGTACTCTACAGAGTAAAGAATAAACGAAATGGACTTTGTCCTAATACGTATTTACGTTCTACACTGTTGGGTACGTTTAAGGCGAGATGTTGTCTTAAACCCCAGTAGTTTAGGCTAAGCGCCCAAAAAATCGCCTGGGGGGTGGGTGGGTGAGATTTTGCGGACGCGACGGTCTGTTGATGAAGAGAGTAGTAACCAACGATGGTAGTAACCAATGATGGTGATGATTCGACAGAATGAAATGAGCAAGCTTTCAACCAGCTTGCTCTACTCGCGGGACCGCTGGCGAGGAATTCCTGCGTTGGGATCTCACTGAGAATGGAGCCCTTTTCAGTTGAGCGAATTTTTGGCTCATGTTAAAAGAATAGAATGTGTTACTCTAAAATACAGTACCTTACGTAGTACAATAAACTTATCCTCAGGCTACCCGAGAGTCAGGACAGTCTGTCCATCGCATACCCCAAAACACAAAACACCCTACGCGTTTATAGATTTTAAACTTTCAGTATTGCTCGGTGAGTTGTTTCGTTTAATGGTTTCTTCTTGTTGTTCCTGAATTGTCGTTGCCGGTTCAATACCGCTGCGTGTTAATAAAATGAGGCGGTGCTTCGCAGTGGGAGTTGTTCGTCTTTTTGGCCAACTCACTAGCGAAGCAATGCCTCATTTTTTACCCCCCTGACGTTAGGGTACACGCGGCTGCCCCGATGTTAGGGTACACGCGGCTGCCCCGATTTAGGGTGAGGCATTCAAAGCCCCGATTATTTAGGGACGCGTTCGGTGGGGGGGTAGGGTAGTCGGGTTGGTACGGTAGGTAGTGTTGTTTTTGTGTGTGGGGTATGCGACGGACAGACTGTCCTGACTCTCAGCCTGAGGATAAGTTCGCCGTATGTACGTAGGTAGTATGTGCGTGTTCGGACTGACGCAAAGAGAATCTCCAGACCAGGTCCGCAGTGGTAGCATCCACGTCTACCTGCGAAACTCGTGCCTCACCCTCCTCATCATCAACCGCATGTACCACCACTCACCCTTGATGATGATCACGACGTTTAATAACGTTCAATGGAATCGAATTGATCGAATAGAATCATCATTCTTATCGATGGTGGGCGATGAAATGTTGTTACATCCACTTTCGTCATCATTGATGACCGCCAAACGCCGTCGCACTATAATATCATCTCCCAAGTCAAAGAAAGGACGATCACAGAACCAGCCTCTGCCTCAGCAGCGGGAGCAAAAAAGAATACAAATCAATGAGGCTAAAACTCTCGGTGAAGCAATTCAAGCTGCCGTAACAATAGATGACCACTTGAATGTTGCTGAAAAGTTTATATGGCTACCCACGGATGATAATTTACAGTCTCATCTACGAACGCAATCGATACATCACGAGAAAAGACGAAGATGGGGTAGTCAATTACTTGAGGGGCTGGGGCAGGCTGCGCTGTCATCTTGGCAAAACGATTCATTGGATTTCAAGCAAAATCTGCTATCGTTTGATGACGGGGAAGGGAAAATTTGGACGGATGGAAGACTAGTGAGAGCAATCATGTCTGTGGCTCTACCGATGAACAACGACGAAGACGCGACGAAGGATCGTCCCAAAAAGGAAGGTATTTGGATTTCTGCGGCGCTCAAAGGCTTACATGTATTATCTGGAAATATATCGCCTATCACTCCCTTATCATCACAACCACTGGAGTTAGCAGCATGGTTTGATCTTCACCATGGCATCTCAATGTTAATTCAATCAGCAGATAAAATGTCAAAACGATTCACATTAAAAGATGCGATTGAAGTTCGATGGGCGGTTCGAGGTTTGGCTACGAGATTGGAGATTGCAAACTCAATTCTCTTCTCCATGAATGAGTCAAAGTTGGAGGAACATCTTACATGTTCCAAAGTTTGGCCAGTACTTGATTTCACAACGCCCAATCTAAATGCTCGGACAGCCAATCTACCATTTGACATATTTCCACACTGTCTTCCATGGCAAATGGGCTCGTCACCTGAGAGCAATTACGATGGCTACCCTAAACAAGATTTACTACCAACGCTTCTACAAACTATACCGTTCAATTTTGACACACTTACAACAAGGACCGGTAGCTCGGTAATAGAACGAAGAGGTACTGCTTGGCTTGCCGAGGGAGGCATTGGGGCCTTAGCGTACTCAGGGAAGTTAATGAGACCTATAGAAGTACCCGAGGTTGTAAGAGATATAATGAGAGACGTTGAACAATTTTGTGTGGAGAAAGGACAAAGTCAGACCTCCTCGCAACTGATGTCGTCGCCACCGAATGCATCATTCATTGAGTTTAAGTGGGATAGCGTTGCCTCTCCATTGTGTGACGAGCTTGCTGAATACTTACATCCGGAATATCAGCATCACAACCCAACATTTTTTGACTGTGCTTTATGCAATCATTACCCTGATGGAAACGCGGCGTGCACGTTTCATACAGACCCTGAGCATGGAACACATTGGCACCGAATCACAGCAGTTGTAGGCTGTGGTACATCACGAATATTTGCATTCCGTCCTATCCCAGATGTCAATACCTGGAGTGAATGGGATGAAATTGATTTGTCAACTCCGACGAAAGCGATGGAACAAAATGAAAATGTTGCTGCGACTGTACAGCTTTTCCCGGGAGACGTGGTATTTATGACAGGACGTTGCAACGATGTCTTTCACCATGCAGTTTATTCATCGCCATCGGGCGGTGTTGCCAACAGTAATAGTCGCGTGAGTCTAGTCTTGAAGCGAGCGTTGGATCGAGGGGGAGGAAAGCGAGGACATGGTTTGGAAGGCGAGGGGAGAAGAAAATCGCGGCAAAAAATAAAGGGCTTTACTCATTAATATTCAAGATTCTAATTGAATCTCTCGGATGCTGTTGCGTAGTTTTGACCAGAGCTGGCCTCGATCGTAGTCAGAATTGAGGATATAGTCCGGAGGTATCTCTAAGCTAACCCATGTATCACCATCTTCCACTCCTCCAAACATATTATCCAGTTGCGCTCCCGTAAATTGCATGTAGTTGAAGAAAAATTTGCATTGATTCAAGTCAATTGATCCAGCATCAGCCGCTTCCATGGCGGATACAATCCCACCTTCGTATATTGAAGAAAGACCAATTGGAGTATCAGATTTGACTGGTCCATCGGGCCCACCAGCAGAATGCAGTAACATTGCAGTGTCTTTTCCATCATACCCCCCACGAAATATCCGATTTTCTGATAATGCTCCCATTACATTTGGTGACATTTCTCCAATGGTGAATGCAGTTGGATGATCAAGGACGACTCCTCGGACAATTGTATTGTCTTCATCGTCAAGTCCAATTGCATATATAAATACAGCACTTTTCATTAAAAAATGATCATACTCATGCGTTGGGGCCACAAGAACTACGCCTGGTCGAATTATGGCATTGTCTCCCGCTCCCAAGTATCGTATATTTTCCATCTCTTTATTGTTGGATAAATTGCCAACAGTCCTATGCATTCGCGGACACAAATTTGATAAGAGAGGTAATCCATTACAAGTTTTTGTTGGATGATGGCGGAACGCAAACGCAAACGATCTATTATTTGTTGAAATTAATACGATAGAAACGACCATTCTTAGCGATGATGAGGAAAAGGAAACAGCCATGTTGTCGATGTGGGGTCGTTTGTTGGTGTTGTTAGCTTGTGATGCTCTCACCTCAAGGATAAGTACCTACTTATGTACTTCTACCTAAGTGTCCCCCCTCTTATCTTGTTACATACACCACCTCCCACCTCCACCGGCATCGTTTCCATTCATGACGTACCACCAACTCGCCACCAGCCTTTGACAGCAGTGTACGCCGATAAAATCAACCCGAACCATAGGTCTCAAGAGGTAAGTTTATGACTCGAAGAGCTCCTGCGGGCCCGCCGCGTGGTTCGCTCGGCATTGGTGGAAGATCTCAACCCCGTCGGAGATGGCCTTTGTTCTGTTTCTTTACCTTGAGGTTCCCACACGTTACACCCATCTTGGGAGATAAACAAATTAGGGCGCCGTCGGCAATTGCAATGCACCAGCAACCCCCTCTCCCTTAACAACATAACGCCGAGTAGCATCACTTGCTCGCCTTCTCTTGTACTGCGCTTAACCAACGGCACGTCGGCTTTTATCAGCAATCGTGGACAACAGGACAGACGGTGGACCAAGCAACCTTGTACCCGGCAGCAAATACATCGAGCAATTAAATTCGTTTCAGGTTGCGTGCAGCTTCTTACAGATACTTATCGCACAGGATACACCTGACTGCACACACCTACTAACTCGATTCTCTTTTTATTTCTCTCTCCCCCCCCATGATGATAACAGGTGGATTAGGTATTACGTGGAAAAGAACAGCATCGAGGAATGGATTCTTACTATGGAGGCGGCTCACCCCCCTATCCAGGAGGGGCCCCTGGTGTAGCATTTACCAACGCACCTACTTCTCCAACTGCCCCAAACCCGGTGGCCGTAGCAACAGCGGCGTCACGTTCCACCGCCAAGTCCGACAACTCCCGAGACGCAGTGTATGAAAAAAGATGGCTCGAAAACTTCAACTTGCTTAAACCATGCATCAGGGACGATGGAATGATTGACTACGCATCTCTCGATGAAGAAATGCAGAAGCGAATGAAAAACTTTGTTAAGGACCAGAGGTCAGCCTATCGGAAGCGTGAAAGTAATCCCGATGATCCGAATCCAATGACTCAGCAACGTCTGGGACTGCTTCAGAGTGCAAAATTCAACTTTAAGCCACAGGAAACTCTCAAAGGTAAGCAGTGAAAACCTGTTCATTCTAAATGTTCTCTGCTTATACATTCTCTCAACTGATCATTCAAATCATTCGTTGAGCAGCCAAATCAGAGGAGAAGAAACAGGCGAAGGCTATTGCCAAGGAGCACAGGGCAGCTAATCAGGCAAAGAAAGGTAGCAGCTTGGGAGAGAGTGGAACATCCGGCATGGCCAAATCGGAATCGTCTGGTGGAATGACTCCAGTTGTTAAGGCGACGCCTCGAATTATGATTAAGAAAGCAACTCCTAGTGGCGAGACAAATGATGCTAGTTTGGATCGCAAAATGCCAGCAAAGAAGATGGATGGTTCCGACAATTGCTCTGATGATGATTCAGATGATGATACATCAAAGCCGTCTACTATGACGACTGATGATGCAGGCTCGAATATGAAAACGCCGGCGAAGAGGAGTCCAAAGCCAAAGTCATCGACGGGTTCACCGGCGAACTCACGGAAAAGGAATGGCAAACCTACCTATCTTGAAATGGTCCATGAGGCTATAGTTACCATGAAGGATCGCACCGGGTCGTCAGGAACAGCTATAAGCAAGTGGATTGCGGCCAATCATGAATTCACTAAATCCACTCTTGAAACTAACCCAAATATGTTTAAGAGTCGGATGAACCAGGCCATCAAGCTTGGGATAAAGGATGGTCGCTTCATGAAGATTAAAGGAAGCTACAAGATCAGTCCCGAGGTAAGTTTTGTTCCATTTCTGATATGGCCGTACGAATGCTTTCACTGTGTTCTAATTGGTGTGATGAATAACAGTGGACGAAGAAACAAAAAGAAGCAAGCAGGGCTGCCGAGGCCAGGGATAGGAGAGCCAAGCAAAAGATTGCACAAATGACCAACGCAGAAAGGACTGAAGCCGAAGAGGAGAGAAGAAGGAAGAAAAGAGAGGCGGATATGGTGCGTTATCTCCTGATAAAACCAATTTTTCTTTGACGATATCGTAAGTCATGTATCACCTCATATTGGATATCTATTTGAAACAAAATGATAGACGCCAGAGGAATTGGAAGAAGAAAGACAGAGGAAGCAAATGAGAGAGGCGGCACGGGCGAAAAAGTTATGGATTGAATCGCAAATCAAAAAGCGTCGATTTCCCATCGAAGACACAAAGCTTCACAGGGACGACAAAGAATGGGGAGTCAAGCCTCCTTCACGCGTTATTAAACGCCCGGCGTTGCCACACACGCTGACCTGTCTCGTTCCGCCTCATTTACGCTCTAACGCTCCCAAGAAATATCATGGTCCAGTTGCTAATGCATCATCGGCTGGGAATGGGGATTGGCGAGGTGGAGGCGTCGACCGTGGACTTATCACTGATGCAATTCATGTGTATCATTTTTTTTGTGGTGATGTAGGTCTAATTGATGACGAGCATCCAGTACCCAAGTTCTCGTTCAAGACTTTGCTGTATGCGTTGGATGAAGTATTAAATGGTAATGCCAAGGAGGCGAAGTCGCTCCCACCCCTGCTTACTCATCTATTAGTCACAACCCTTCGCATGCTGACGTCGCCGCAGCATGCTAAGAAAAATGATGCTGATCTCCTGCCAGTAGATTTGAGACTTCAAGAAGATCTTGTCAAGTTAGGAGAAGGACTTAATGCTGTGTCCTGGTGAGTTGGAATTGGCCGTCCAAGGGCTATTGTATGGAATGTCTCGACTAACTTTCTTGGTGCTGTTTTTTACCACGATTTCCAGGTCACAAGTCTGTTTCTTTTATATCGATATGATGGAACGCTACTACACTTCGGACGAATCGCTCGAGGAGGGTGTGCTAGCTGGAGTTGATAAGCTCGACATGAGCTATTATTGGGACACAAATAAGACTGAAAGTGAATTGATCGAATCTAAGCCTACGAACGATGAGGGTAATGGTAGTAATAATCTACCTCTCAAGAGGTATAAAGCCTATGTTGGAGATTTAGAGGGTGTGCTCTATAAAGCAATCGTAAAGTTGCAACAGCAAAAGGAGCCTTGGTTTCTCAGAGCAGAAGAGCTTATGGCATTGTTAAGAGCACTAACCGATGACGTCATAGCAAATAGGCCCGGTCTAGCGGCAGACATTTTTGGCAGGAGCGCCAAGCTTAACGAGCTTGCTAAGGCAAAAAGGCTTGCTGTCATTAAGTACAACAAAGTTAAAGCGGACTATGAAGGCCCCAAGAAGCCTATCGCCAAGCCGAAGAAATCTGACGATAATGATGAGACTGGTGAAAACAATGATGAGGAGCAAGCTGATGCCGAACCGAACGATGAGAGTGAGAAGCCTTTTAAACCAACTGCAACCAAGCAGCAATTTACCACTGCTGAGAAAGCTTGGTTCAAAGCTGCCGAAGCTTACGATGCTGGTATTACTAAATTGATCGCTCGGACAGAACCAATTGGCTTCGACCGCAACTTCAACGCTTTCTACGTCTTCCCACACGACCCAGAGATGATGCACGTCGAGCAGCTCAAGCAATCGCTAGTTCCTCCTGAAATCAAAAATATTGGTGCTGAGTTCACGCCGTTCAGTAGCTGGCATTTCATTGATACAAAGTCTCTCTTTGATCAATTTATGGAAAGTCTGGATGTTCGTGGAGTGCGTGAAAAAGAAACGTTTGAGATGTGTACCCATCATGTCACCGCATTCAGGCGTCGGCTTCAGGATGACAAGAGAGAAAACAATAGAGCAGCGGTGCGAGTACGCGAGAAGGAAGAGCTAGAAAGACGTTTGGAAAACGCTCAGAGTGCATGCGATGCTGAGGATGGGAGGCGCAGTGGGCGACTGGCTGGTATTGCCGTAGAGGAATTGAAGAAAGTGCAGGAAGAAATCGAAGTGATGATTAAGGCACACGAAGCTGAAGAACGAGCTGAAAAGCTGGGCAGGGAGAAAGCGTCCGATTACTCGTCTCTCACTGGTCTCCAACTGTTAGCAGATTTCTTCACAGCCCAGCGAACGACTAGACGCAATCTTGCAGCTTTAAGTTCTGCTAGTAACAAGTCCGACAAAGAAGGCAGAAGTGAATCAGAAGTATTGGCAAACGTCTCTTCTCTCAAGCTGTGGTTGGATGATCGAATAGGAGGAAATGGTACTCTTCACATTTTGGCTGAAGCTTTGATTGCGTTGGAGAAAAAGTGCAACGATCTGGCTCCGGCTGAAAGACATGACATCACTTGCGAGGCTTGGCGTAAGCAGTTGAGTGATGCATCTTGCGCTTGGGCGATTGACTGTGTGATGCAATTGGGTCCATCTGCTGATGACGAGAAGTCGAATGGTTGTGATGAGTCAGAGACTCCAAGCAAGAAACAAAAGGTCGAGCCGACATCGGGAAGTTCGTATGCTAACCTTGTCACTACAGTAAAAAACTGTTTGAAGGACTTGGAAATCCGTATCTTTGCAATCTCTGGTAAAAAGAGGTCATTGGACGAGGCGGATTTAACTGCTGAAGACAATGACGCTTCATCACGTGAGGACGGAGACGACACAGAGCTCACAAAACGCCGAAACTCCTGGAAGATCAAAATCAATGCACTGAAGAGAATTCCAACGCTTCGATACGGTCTAATTCGTGATGTAATTGCCGCGGCGATAACTAATGCACGTAAGTCACATCTCAATCAAGTTGCCGCGGAGTTGAAGAGCGCTTTACAATTGTTACGTCCTTATGCAGCTGGTGAAGCAAAGGCTGCCGCGATTAAGGTTCTTGAAAAATACGGCGGATACGATGGGTTGGATGAGGAAGAAGATGATTTCGAAGAGCTTGCGACAGCAAATGAGACGGATCCTGACGACAGTGCAGATGCCGTAGTCGCATCGCTCCTTTGTGATGAATTCAGAATGATCAACGGTAGTCTTGGCGGTGATGATTTCGCTGACACCACTGACTGGAGCGACGCCATTAAAGAATGCAAGTCAGTGTCGAGGCTGGCTCTCATGGTGCAATCTTTTGTGTCGAAGGCAGAGAAGGTTTTGGACAATCTCATTGAAGAGCGCAATAACCTTGACGGGATCCTTGGAGTCAATGCAAAACGAACGTCGAGGACCAAATCCAGCATCCCAAGGAATCACGATTCAAGCACTGCTGTTTGGTGCAATGCCAAATTGACCGACAAGTTAGTCAAAGCCAGAGTCAATGGATTTCCATGGTGGCCTGCTCATGTCATCACTCCTTTAGACACGGTTGTTGCTGACGCATTAAAAGGAAGTGGTTATGCTATAGTTTCATCAGTTGGTAATGAGGCCATGTTCCTAGTGTCTGACAAGGACATAATCGATTTCATTGAAGAGATAGATGAAGACCTATCTAAGTATGACAAAGCTACTCTCGAAGATTTACACGATGTAAGTTACACTTGTTACTATACCGATGTTGTTGTTGTTCATCAAGTTTGACGTTTTCTCAACTACTTCATGTACTTGGCGTCCCAGGCCATGACAATTGGCAAAAAGCTCTGGCGTCAACGAAATCGTGGTTTAGCTTCTCCCTGGAGCACAACAAAGAAATCAAGGCCTCGCTTATCAGAAGAGAAGAAATCAGACTGAGATGACGATAAATATAATGAGTCGGGGCATATGCACATGTAGGCACTTGGTAGGCATTGCGTTTGACATATGTTTATAACTGGCTCTTTTCATCAATCAAACAATATAAATCACAATCAGCTCGGTCTTACTTAATGCTTTGATAAATTGTACACCTTTCAATCTGCATCGTTATTATTTATACATTTATGCTGCAATGCATCATTTAAACATAGCCTAAATCTGTTTCCAAATAGGATTCTCCCTTGATTGTAACCTCATTTCTCTCCTGCATCCCCTTGAGTTCATTACGAAACGATAAGAACGCCTTTCCTTCTTTATGCACCGACAAATATCCATTCTCCCTGTCTGAATACCTTTCGAGGACAACGACCATCAACGGATCTTTGTCAGATATCGATACTTTATATGATAATGTGGTACCCTTTGACAATTCATTAGCGCGGACATCCTCGCATACCGGTTCGATTAGCTCGAGGAAGGTGTTGCGAAATTCGAGTGATGTGAATTGTAGATTGACAAGGAGGACGAATGCATTAGTTGAGGACCTTCGGATATAAAAAGTCGACCATCGACCAAGAAGGAATCCAGTAATTACAGCCGCGGCGAGGGGTAGGAGCGTACCTCCCGCACCGTACTTTCCTCCTCCCACCATTGCGAGGAGCACAGCGACTACTTCGTTGGTGAACTTTCTTTTGGCGGGTTCAGGCTTCACCATGCAAGCTATGTTAATCCTATCTCGTACACGCCAACGTTGCCGATAACGATGGCAAAAACGGAAAATCCCATAGACGCATACCGCAAACAACAGCGTAAGAAAGAAGTAAAGAAGAATGCAACTGCACGTATCAAGGCCCGTGATGAGAAAGTCGCGGCCGAACGATCAGTCGAGGAAGTCAAGTCTGAAATATCTATATTAGAACGTAAGCGTGATCGAAAGAAGGATGAGAAGGCAGGTCTAGATGCACTCGAGACGAAGAGACTTGAACGTTTACAGAAGGAACTGCGGATTGTATTGGGTGAGAGTGAGAAGCGTCGAGCATTGGCCGAACAGGCACGGATTGAACATGAGAAGGAATTACTTGCGGCACAAAAGACAGTGGCTGGCGTGCAGAAAATTAATGAATCCAAATATAGTTTGCTCGAACGATATGCAAGTGTATACTATGATGAGATTATGAATCCATTTGGAGCACCGGCTCCTGGTCAACCAAAGCTATTCTATGCTGATGCTGGTGGGACAGCCACGACAATGGACCCAAGGAGGGCGGTAGTGCCAGAAAAATGGAGGGCTAAGTTTGATGCAGAGGGGGGTGGGAAGAAGGAGGAGTATGTGGCACGAAAAAGACGGTGGGATGATTCGGAAGGAGGAGGAATCACTGCCGCTGAAAACAATCATCAACAACCTCTTCCTCCGACAACTTCTTCAAAATATTATCAACCACAAACAATACGCAACAACTATCCTATTCCTCCTCCTCCTCCTCCGCCGCCACCACCACCCCCCCCGCCAACGCTTACAAATGAGAAAATCCAACCACCGCCACTACCAGCACCCTCCCAAGCTGTACTGCGTGCGGCCAAACGATCATCTGGAAAACGTAATACCATGGCAGATATATGGGCATCTACGGAAGAAATTGAATATGAACAATCCATTGGAAGTAAATCTTCATTGGCCATGGAGGGGGTTGATCAAATAAAGGAGGATGAGCCATACCTGCCAAAATGGATGCGTAAGAAGCAGGATTCCATAGCAAAGAAATCAAAGTTGGACAACAACATGCCAGTGGACGATCCATGCTGTCCTAATGCCCAGGGTTATGGAGAATATAGAGATAGGGAACAGATTGAACGTCAAACGAAGGAGGTTGCTGGTTTAAAACGACAACAGCACGAACACGCAATTAAGCAGGTACTGCAACATGAGACACAACAACTTTTGTCACCGCCAGCACAATCCCCGCCACAGATGATAACATCTTACAATACTCAACAATTAATATGGTACTACAAGGACAATACGACAGGTAATATACAAGGTCCATTCTCGGGAGAACAAATGATGGGATGGAGAGCATTCTTCCCTATGTTCACACCCGTACGTTTTGGAAATGGCATATTCTTGCCTCTGTCGGAAGTTGACTTTATAAATCCACCAATTTCATCAGTGCCACCGGCAGCAAAAGAAGAGGAAATTGTTTCAGTCGAATCTGTTGATAATGGTGCTGAATACTATGAATTGAATTCAGTGCAAGAAGAAGCGTTGGACACGTCAGTACCATTCAAGTCTGCCGAGGTAAATGTTACACAGTCAGAGGCAGAGCTCTGTGTCCCACCACCATCGGACGATGAAGACGATTACGACTGTGATGTCGATGAGGACAACGACGAGGTTAGGAGTAAAGCTGATCCAGAAGTAGACATATGCATCCCACCTCCATCAGATGACGATGAGGAGAATGACGACAATCATGTTAGTGAATTAGTGCCACCTCCTAGTGATGACGATGAAGGAGACGAATCCCAGATTATTACATCTTATCCAGTGGACGAGGAAGTGCCTTACCCCGCTGATGTGGAATATCCCCTCGATGAGGCATACAGTTACTCGGACACAGATGGCGCATACTACGCTCAAGGAGAGATGTCAGCAATTGCACCATATCCTACGGATAATTCGGACTGTCAAACAGAAGACAATGTAATAGTTCCGCCAGTCGAAGCTCGTGTTGAAGAAAAGAAGGAATACACGGGCGATAAGGCAGTAGTTGGATTCATCCCGTCGAATTTACGGATTAAGCGTAAAGTTGCAAAACCAAACAAGAAACTCCCAAAAGTGCATGCAGTCGCTGACGATTACAGCAAGTTCATGGACGAGATAACCAAGCTAACATAAGTAGAATATTAACTCAACACTACATGACGCCGACACAGAACCTTTGATATCTATCATACCACCGTGTTCTCCAATTCTCAATACTTTCATCAATTAAAGAGTCGACATACTTTCGCACCCCATTGTCATTCAAGTCTAACCGGAATCGTTCCTTCAATTGCCGAACTGCCTCGTCAGGCTTACTACGGAAACATGCCAAGTCCTCGTTTCCCTCCACAATCATCTCAACGAGTAGGATGATTTGATAGCAATGTTTCCGTAGCTCAATAAAAGTTTTGTAGCACAATTCACGGAACTTCTGGAACGTACGAGACGACGGTCCATCCATGAGAGAAACGAAGTCACGTGTTAATTTGAACGGAGCACTTTCAAAGCCACTATTCTTCCCAGGACTCGAGAGGAAGTAGAAACCAAAGTCAATATGGATAATGTGCCCCTTGTTATCCAAAAGAATATTCCCATTGTGACGATCTTTGATTTGCATGAGAAAACAAACAATTGAGTACGCGGCCAAACTCTCAACGAAGTTCGCCTTGGCATCTGCCAATTCATCTGAACCAGGATGTCCAAAATGCTGAATAAAGAAACTCTTCAGACTAGTAAAGTCGGGATCATTACGTTTCAACGAATCGAGAGATATTGTATCTGGGACACATTCTATAATCCCTCCACGACCAGTCAATGCGACAATTTCGTAAGGAAATAACCACACAGGAACACCCGCTTTAGCTAGGATAGTTGCCATTCTATGAATCAATTGCGATGCCAACTGTTCTTGACGTAGATCATCATTTGACTTAATTAGAATTGGTAGTAATCGCCAGCCAGGATGCGATCCGTAAAGAGAGCACTGTCGAACGCGCTCTGTCTTGGCCTTCCAATCTTCTTTGAACACAACAGTCGGCTTTACGTTCTGAAGCACGTTCACGTCCCTGTCCTCAGGCTCTTCTAGGTCATCGAATCTAGTTTTGTCTCCTAGTGACATTAATGTTGTAGAGGGTGGGAGCATCACTTGGCGATTCTTTGCTTGAGGTGAAAGTTCGTCTTCACTCTCTTCCTCTTCAAAACCAGGAAATTCAGGTATTGTTATACCACCGATAGGTCGCTGTTTTAATATAACACTCTTCCTCTTCGGTGTAGACCATTGTCCCATGGGAGACGTCTCTTCACTGTCGCTATTTGGTGTATTAGCCGTGGGAGACAGTCTATGCTTCGGTGGTGTTTCGTCTGTCACATCTGGCATTAAAGACTGTGGAACCAACTCCTCTTCATTATGTGACCCAATTTCTGTCATTTCTGAAGTTCGTAAGCTTGACTCGCCCACGCCCAGTTTGTGAAATTCCGGTGTTTCTTCGTCTCGAACATTGTATTGTTCCTCTTCCCCCGCAGGAATACTCTCTTTATCTTCATCGTCGAAGCTGTGTACTGAAGTATACATTTGAGAATCTCTGGTCCACGAGTTGTCACGCATCCCCAAGATTTCGCTCAATCGTCTATCCAAGACTGGTCTTCCATCACCAAAACTGCGGTCAATTGAATCCTCCAGCCTTTTCAGTCCTTCCTGTGTATAGTTGGCAACCTTATCGATAATTGTGCCATGACGTTGAGGGTGACGCGGAGTATGGACCCAAGCCAAGGTTATGCTATCAGTACCAACGGATGATTTTGATTTAGTAGGACTTGAAACGCCGTAATCAATAACTTCCAACGTTATAATACAAGGAACACGTTCGTTCGTTGATAGTGCCAAACATTCATCGGCACAAATCCTCCACACTCGATGATCCATATTTTGTATTGGAAGGTACACTACATTCGACGGTAATAGTTCCACCTCTAAACTCCGTAGACGACTTCTCAGTTCAGTTGTTCTATTAGGTCGGCTAGTAAACATGAGATCATCGGCAATCGAAAGTAACGCATCCAAAAATAAAGGGGCAGCGAAGAACAAGCTATCTGGATCATTTGTTGAATGAATTGGTTGACATGGCTCCCCAGAATTATTCAATGGGAGGAAGCCGTGATTGTGCGACGAAGTGATACAATCGAGGTGGGCCATACTATGAGATCCTGTCCGAGGATCGAATGGAACTAATCCCTGCTCCATTGCCGTTGCTAATGCAGATGGTGAGTATGTAAAGCCAGAATTGTAATCATCTCCATCTTGATGACCATCGACTGATCCGTATTGTGCCACAGTTGCTGGACGACTTCCTTGCTCTACAACACGATGTAGTAGCTGTTCAATCAATTCCTGTTCTTCAGGGGGAAATTTTGATGAAGCAAACCTATCGGCTGTCTCTGAGTAACTATCCCATGTTGATGATCCTGGCATATTTGCTCCCGACGCTACCAAAGAAGTACTGTACAAGAGTGGGACTGCTGGCTGTAATGTGCCGTGACCAGAGGAAGAGAGATAAAGATTTGATTCCACACCTCGAAGTCTGTTACTGCTCCCCCCTCCTCCAACCTCTAATGGCAAGTCAATCAAACTGACTAATCCACCAAAGCTACCACTGCTAAGACTACGTGTATGACTAGGCTGACGCTTGACCGATGACATGTTCCTCCCACCCTCCAGGCACCAGGACCGTAAGAACCAAAAACATCGATGTGCAAAGTGTAAGTCTTCACCACATTTCTTCAATATCCATTCCTCTAACTTGGAGCTAATATCAAAGTATGCACCATGGAGTAAGAATGATAATAATTGTGGTGCATAAAATGCAAGAGCTGAATTTCCTTCACTCGATGTAGTAGATTCTCCACCATTCTCATGATTAAGTGACTGACCCCCTCCTCCTCCTCCAGTAGCAGCAGCAGGAGTACATGATGACGAAAATGCAAGGTCTAATCGATTATTCGTTCCACTCCAAACATCCTCATATGCAAATAATTGCAGCAATACACGGAATGGGTCCGGCTTTGAAAGTTTTGATGCATTGGTTGCTGCTGTGGTAAGGGCATGTGCAATTAGGTTGGTCGATTCACCACCGTCTTCTCGGCTATAATTGTTGTGTTGTCGATTGTCAATGCTGGGGGACATATTGCTCTGGTGTTGTAATGAGTGTGTCATAACTTCTAATCGGTCAGACCACATTCGCTGAGCAGCATCAAATCTTGCCTGTGTATCATTAAGAAATGTTTCTGGTAGACACATTAATCGTTCTTTCAATGATTTGTTCAACCGATTGTTATTTCTGTCCCCAGCTGCCGATGACAACAGGAACGGTTGATCAGTCATATCATTATCATCATCAGTATTATCGTCGTCATGTCCAATCGTGGCTTGACCACCTTTGCGTAACCGACCACCGACGGCATATGCCAACCTTTTTCGTTTACGTTTTTCTTCATACAATCCATCTTCATTTGGTCCAGTCGATCGTACATGCAGGACAATTAATATATGCAATATAATCGAAATTAAAGATAATGACATTAATGTCCATCCTCCTGACGACGATGAAGATCCTGCCGAAGAATCTTCGTCGTCCAATGTCAGTACGGCGAGCATGTGACATACCACAATAAAGGAACTTATCCCATGAAAGATATATTGTGCTACGGCACATGGGACACGTGTGCCTGACCACGCCGCGTAGGATAATGGTAACATAAGCAATACTAGTCGTATAATGGCCAAGATGACAAGATAGACAGTCTCGGACTCTACGGTGACAGCTGAAATTTTGATTTTATGATGTTCATCATTGTCAGTATCAGTATCATTGTTGTTGGAGATTTGGTTGTTACTATTGTCGCCTGTCGACTCATCGATAATTATTGGAATGTCGTCATTCATTTGTTCCATTCGCAGAAGATTCTCATCATACTTTCGATCATGCGATTCCGTCGGAGACGATGGAAGAAAGTTGGCATCTTTCTTAATACTTTGCACTCCTCCCCCAATTTCATCAAATATTATTGACGAATGATTCGATTCATTTGAAATGCGAGATAGACCCGTTATTGTTGTTTGATTTATTACATCAATACCAACAATATTATCGTTGATACTCGTGGCGGCGTTTTTGTGGCCCCCGTTGCTCCCTTGATGCGAGAAATATAGAAACAGAATTAACGTGTCTGATACCCCAGCGCCTATGGCCGGAAATAGGAACATCGTTGACGATGGTTACCACTGTGGAGTAGTGGACGTTGCTATCTCGGACGGCGCGCGAGGTTCACGTTGTTTAGATTCTACCACTTTCAACAATTTCAATTAGACATTCATGTACACTACATAAGATAGCCCTTACCGCTTTTTACTTGGTCTGTTTTCGCCACAATAGCAGTTGACGAGGTGCGTCGTGCGATGGCGACTCGGTCCGGGTGACGGCAGCAAGGAGTGTCGGGTGGAGCTTAAAAGTTGATGTGATCTGCTGTTCGAATAATATTCAGAGCGAATCGTCGGATGGGGACAAATAATGGGACGACAGGCGACCGCTGCCATGCATTATTACCTTTTCATGTTCTCATGGTCTTCGCTATCACGATGGGCTCTGCGAACATTTCAATGGCGTGGCCCACACTTTTGTGGGAGGAAGAAATTTATATTCCAACGATCACTCGATCTTCATCTCTCTAATTTCTATTTCTGCTTTATCCGTTCCTCCATCACACCCCTGCAGACAATAATAATACATTCAAAAAGTTTATAAACAATGGGAAAGGTTCACGGATCACTTGCTCGTGCCGGTAAGGTTAAAGGACAAACACCAAAGGTGGAGGCACAGGAGAAGAAGAAACAGCCACGTGGACGTGCGAAGAAGCGCATGCAGTACAATAGACGGTATGTCAATGTTGTTACGGGTATGGGAGGGAAGAAGGTCGGACCTAACTCCAATGCTGATAAGATGAAATAAAGTAATATTCATTGTAATAAATGTATTAAAATATTGAAGAATCTTATTCCTGAATTTATCTAACTTTGCTCTATCTTGATAATAATTATGAGGTCGTACCATATCTTCTCATCGAGGATCGAGGAACGTCAGATGTTTTTCTTTCGCTCCACAAATTCAAATTGAAGAGGAGTATTCAACAAAACACCGCAACTCTTGTACCACAAATTTAACGATAGCAATACGACAATTTCAATCCACGACGTCTCCAACAACATGGTCGCGCTAGAGTCATCAACGACGAAAACTTTCCTCGGTTGGGCAGTATCACAAGGAATTGAAACTCCACTAAACCTATCGCACCGTGCTGGATTTGGACGCTACACGACCTGTAGAGTGGAACACATTTCACCGAACGATGACATACTGCGTATCCCGATAAGTGCTTGCATAAAGTCTGATACATTAGAATCGCTTGCCGAACGTTTATCGTACGAACGCAACAAGGAGGCAGCATCCATATGGGCTCCCTATATTAATGTGTTGCCTAAGTTAGATGATTTTAGATCTACATTACCACGTTTCTGGGATACAAAGAGATTGGAAACGATTACAGATGGAGGTCAGCTTGAAGCAAGAATGATCAAGGACGATCGTAAGGGTATTGATCCATGGGCTCTTGCATGTGTCGATTCCAGGGCTAATTATCTTGGCGAGAATTACGCTATGACACCTATGCTGGATATGATAAGCCATGATGGCTCGGTGTCAACAAGAGCTAAGGTGAAGGAGGAACCAGGATTATCATCAGTAGGACAGGGGGGATTATTATGTCTTACATCTGGGCGTTCTTATTTTCATGGGGAGGAGGTATACATAAGTTATGGAAATCTAAGCAACCTTGACACACTTGCAGATTACGGATTCGTCACAAAAGATAATCCATGCAACTCAGAAACAATTAACATTCAAATGATGCGTAAGCCACCATTTACTATAACAATTAACGCGGATGGAACAATCGATCAAGGAGCCGAGGCAACACTTCGGTGGTATTTCGCCAACGAAGATGAGTTGTCAATATTCACCTCGTTGGAAAATGGATCAGGTCTTGGTATACTTTCGAAACCTCTTTCGGCAAGGAATGAGCTAGATGTCCAATCTTTCATTGCATCTACTCTTGATGAGGCTGCATATAATGCAAATTCGGGGGCTGCTGAGATTAGAGACGATGCAACTGTACGACTGTACTTGTCGGAACGGTCCAATTTGCTATACTCAGGAATAGAAAAGATTAAAGCAAAGTACCCTGACATGGAGTATTGAAAACTCATATTGTTTACTAAAATAATGAAAAAGTTAAATTCTTATCCGTCACCCATCAAAATTGCTGCAGCAACATATTTCCACTTACTGTTATCGACCATATTAAAATTATCTCAGTCTTTACACATGAGAATTGTGGATAGCTAAATCAATCAAAAGATTCCACAACACTTCCAAACACTTTTTCCCACGTTTCTAATCCAGGATGCAGTGCAAGCAACTCTGGTGGTAGCCCACTTGTCTCATTTAATTCTTCCACTTTATCGAAGTTACCGAAATAAATAATATGGCCATCTCGTAACTCAAAAAAGAACTGTGGATAATTCCCCCGTATACCACTAATTTCAAACAATTTATTCCGCTCATCGAGCTGCTCTGAATCATTCCCATCGACTATTTGATGCGGTACCTTTCTCGACGCAAGCCAATCAAGTGCTCGACTTTGGTTGGCAGATTGTTGTCTATCATGACACCCCCGTGATACTAAACATATCAGCCGTTTTGGATCACTCATAACAGTAATTCGATGTGAGCGATATTTCTGATAGCTCCGGACAAGATTTCCTTTTCGATCACTTAGTCGACGTCTAGGTGTACTATCACTTTCGGGGAGGATCGGATTTTTACAATTAATTAAGTCACGAGGCAAGAAAAGGAACGGGGAAGAAAATACCCTCATTACTACACACCTCATTCACTGTACAATAAGTCTCTTCTCTTGAACAAGTCCGTGGCAAGCACATTGATGGGGGCGCGGCGTCGGGGCGTTGTTGTTGGGAGGTTTCTTGAGAGGTGAGAATAATGTGAGAAGTGTGGTAGTGTACGTATTGTAACAAGGTGAAACGTGAAAGCCTACTGAAACATGAAGTATTTAGTATGGAGTGTGTCTAATTTGGGTTTTGCTTGTCGCCATCTTGTTCCCGCCAAGATTTTTGCCTTTATGACCTTGCTAATGAAAACTGCTTCGCTCGGGCTTTTGGAGGTGATGGTGGTACGTGTGAATGCCGGGGGGGATGCCCCCCCGGACCCCCCTCTGTTGGTGACGTCA
>Ga0247831_1003593_pt1 | contig 22270 bp, 12 predicted proteins | sample LaCruzMarch2015__9_FD_192406 | JGI IMG/M metagenome (GOLD analysis project Ga0247831, IMG submission 192406) | Freshwater microbial communities from meromictic Lake La Cruz, Castile-La Mancha, Spain - LaCruzMarch2015_1m | ecosystem: Environmental > Aquatic > Freshwater > Lake | place: Spain...
TTTTTTATAATGAAAAAGGCACTAAAAAAGGTGTGCTGCACGTGCAACACACCTTTTTGGGCAAAGGGTAAAAGGGTAAGAAAAGGCGTAGAGGGCTACTTTGTCCTGGCTAAACGAAAACCTATGTTGTAGTTGCGATCACCGGGTGCGTTGCTGTCGCGACCCGCCACACGGCAGTACTGCGGGCTGACGTCCCACGACCCGCCGCGAATAACACGGTAGGAGCCATCCGCCGCCCCGCCAGGATCCTTGGAAGGGCTGTTTTTATAATAATCAGCCGCATACCAGTCGCTGCACCATTCCCATACATTGCCTGTCATATCGTACAAACCTAAGGTGTTGGGGTCAAAACTGCCAACAGGGGCAGTGAAAGCATATTCGTCGGTATAGGTTTTAAAATAGTCATATTGCCAGTCGGGTATTTTAGTTTTCAGGGACTTATCCGCCACATTTCCGCCCTTTTTGCCTACGGGATCGCCATCGCCCCAGCTGTATTTGTTGTGTTTGGCCCCGTTTCCGGCAGCATATTCCCATTCGGCTTCGGTGGGGAGGCGGTAGGGCAGGCCCGTTTTTTGGGCCAACCACTTGCAATATTCGGTGGCGTCGTTCCAACTTACATTGATGACGGGGTGGTCACCGGGGGCTGGGTTGCCTTCCGGGTCGTGCCGCCAGTTGCGGCCATTTATCTCTTTCCATTCTTTGCCGTCGTAACCGTAACTGCTGCCTTCTCTTTCGGCATCCGTTTGGTAGTTTTTATCTTCAATAAAGGCCCGGAACTCGGCTACGGTCACTTCAAATTTGCCCATGTAAAAACTCGAAACGGTTACGCTGTGTACGGGTTTTTCGTTACTGCTCCCTTCTGTGCTACCCATTTGAAAAGTGCCGCCTTGTATTAGCACCATATTGTCCGATTTTTTAATGGGACTTTTTTCCGGGCAGCCTTCTAAGTAGTCTTTTCCGGGTTCATCGGGGCATTTATCGGCTTTGTCTGGCACGCCATCGCGGTCGCGGTCGGCGGGTGGGCAACCTTTGTCTACAATGAAGCCTTTTTGGGAAGGGCACAGGTCTTCATGGTCGGGCAGGCCATCGCCGTCGGTATCGGGGCAGCCTTGCCAGTAGGGTTGTCCGGCGCTATCGGGGCATTTATCGCTCACATTGGGTACGCCGTCGTTGTCGCGGTCGGGGCAGCCATTGGCTTTTAAGGTGCCGTAAGCATTGGGGCAGGCATCCTGGGCATCGGGTATGCCATCATAATCGGAATCAAAGCCCGTGCCTGGTCCGCTATCAGTACCGCTGGGGCAGCCTTTGTTTGCTTTGGGGCCGTATTGATCGGGGCAGTTATCTTCCGCATCCATCACGCCATCGCCATCCTGGTCTTTACTGAGGGGTTTGGCGCAACCGCCTTTTTTTACAAATACAAAATCGCCTTTGGTGCCCGGCTTAAAATCCCCCCAGGAGGGCTCGGGGTTTTTGTATTCCGTAATGGTATTTACCAATTCCAGGTAGGAAAGCAGGCCATCGGTACCGCCGCCCGTTTCCAGCGCTGCCAGCCATTGGGCCGCAAAAATGCTGCGCGCAGGTACGCGTGTATCACCGCCTGCGGTTAAATATTTGCGGGTTTCGCCGCCCTCAAACGCTGTTTTTAGTTTGCTTTGGCAATCTTTGTTTTCCATTTCCCAAGCAGCTCGGGCGGGTTTGCCTTTGCCATACCCAAAAATACCCGAATAACATGCGTCTAAAGCCACCAACACCCGCTTGCATCGAATAGAGGTTGCCATTTCGGCCAATTGGCTGTGTGAATACCAGGTATCATACGTGGGATCCTCTTCAAGGCCATCTTTAGGCACCAAATACCCTTTGTCGCTCCCGGCATCATGTACGCCATGCATGGAAAAAAACAGCAACAACTGGTCCTGCGGGTCGTAAGTTTTGGTCTTGTACTCCCCCAGGGTTTTTGAAATTTTGGCGCGGGTGGCATCGGTGACGATTTTTACCTCAAAATCATATTCATCCCGGAGTAAATCGGCAATGGCTTGTACTTCTTGGGGGGCTTCTTTAAGGGTGCTCCAGCCATGGTCAAATTTGGAGGCAACAAAAAAGACGGCGTAGTCCTTGCCTTGGCGGGCGAACTGGGCGCTTAGGGTGCTTGCTATAGCTAATAGGAAAAAAGATAGCAGATAGGTTTTCGTTTTATGCATATTGAGATGTATTTTATTGCCTTATATATTAAAAAGGGGGTTCCACGGAGAAGCTCGGAGGTATGGAGTTACGCGGAGTTTTTAAAATCTCTGTGCAACTCCATACCTCCGAGCTTCTCCGTGGAACCCTTTCCCCCTCTACGCAGCACCCCTCCTCCGCCAAATACCCTTCACCACCACCAACACCACCAAAGGCACCGCCGCCAAAGGCAAAGCCTGCGGAATCCAGGCCCAAAACACCAACATCAAAGCCGCTAATATGGCCGCACCGGTGAAGTAATTCTCTACAAATTCGGATTTATTGCGCCGCCAGAAAAACAAAAGGTGGGTAGGCAAAGCCCAAAACATATTCAAATTGGTCTTGGTCGCCGTGTGCTCGGTCGCAAACCACAACAAGGCAATCACCAAACCCGCCAGGCCCAGCACAAACCAAAATACGGTATCAAATATGCGTTCGGTGCGCGGATTGGCCATGCTCAACAAGCCCAGCAAGGCGATGAAACTCATGACCCACAAGGGACGGTCCAAGAAGCCGGGGGTAAAGGCGGGCTGGTCTATTTTGTACTCTGGAATGTTGTGCTCGGTGCGTACCAGGGGCGTTTTGCCATCCAACTTGGTTGCGCCAACTAAATCGTGTAAATGATCGGGCAAAAACATATAATCTTCTGCCAGCGCTTTGCGGTCGGCTGCCAAACCCAATATTAAATCGATGCCGAAATCGGTCCAGGGGTAGTTTTTCAGGTAGGGCTTGAGCAGTTGGCGCATGGTGACGCCAGGCTTCAAGCCGCTGCTGTCAAAAGTGATTTGGTGAAAGAAGGTTTCCTTCACCAAATCACGAATACGGGTAGCACAGTTGTCGTAAAAAAAGTCGTATTTGTAGTCTTTGTTTTCGGGCAAGGCATTGGTTTGCAGCAAACTAAAGATGCGTTGCCGTTGTTCGCCGTTCAAATTCAGCACCTGTTCTTCCATCCAGCGCAAATCGTGCAGGTTGCCGTATTCAAAATTGCGGTACGATTCTACATCGAGCGAGTACAGCAGTTTTCCCCGGCAAAAGTTGAGGTAAAAGTTGGGCTGATCAAAATCGAAGGTGCCGTAATTATACACCCGGTTGATGCGCGTAATCGGATCGTACACGCGCACGGCACTGTGGCCAAAAACACTGTACAACTCGGAGCCCGGCGAAACGGTCATCAAACTGATGCGTGCGCTGTCGGAAAGCACGGGTACGACCTGCGCCGGCAACAAGTGGCACAAAAGGGCAAAAACTACAATCGGTAAATATTTCATGTCGATACGATCCTTGCAGGCCCAAAGCCTAAAAACAATGGCGGCAAAACTAGTTTATTGCACTTTAAGTTGTTGTCCGATTTTGATGCCATCATCGCCCAAACGGTTCATTTGTTTGAGTTTGGCCACAGTGGTGTTGTATTTTCTGGACAAACTGTACAAGGTGTCCCCTTTCACCACGGTGTGGTAACCGGGTTTTGCGGTGTTGTTGGTCGTTGTGCTCGGTTTGTATGGACTCGGATCCGTTTTTTGGGTATCCTGTTTCGGGTAGCCGGTTCCAGTGGTGGAGGGCTTGCCAGGCGTGGTGGTGCTTGGTTTTACGGGTGGTTTGGCATCGGGTTGGGTTTTGTCGTTATCTGGTTTGGTAGAACCTTCGCCTTCAATGTCAAAATCGAGGTCTTCACTGGGCGTCATTTTAGTGGGCTGGGTGTTTGTACCTGGTTTGTTGGGTGTTCCCGTGGAGCCGCTTTGCTGGCCATCCTGTACGGGTTCTTTGATTTTTACATAATCGCCTCTTTTGCGGCTGCCGCGGAGGATAACTTTTTCTCCTACTGCGGGCTCTTGTCCGGCTTGCAACCCGTTCATTTCGCGCAACTTATCCATTTTTACCCCGTATTGTTGCGAAATTTCGAACATCGTTTGGCCTTCGCGGACATAATGCTCGGAAGCGCGGCCGCCAAATTTGTCTTTTTTAGGTTGCATGTAGATGCGGGTGCCCGGGCGCAGGCGTACGCGCGGCGGATAACCATGGTCGTTAAAATCAACCACCTTATCGGAGTTCATGCGGTAGGCGCGGGCTACATCTTCGAGGGTTTCGCCGTCTTTGGTCAACACCACTTTTACATCATTTACCCGTCCTATGCGGGAGCCCAGGGGTGCGGGTTCGGTAGCGCCGGACGTATTGGTAATAACCGGTGTTTCGGTCGTAGGCGGTGCGCCAGGTTGCACGACCTTGCCGGGCTGGTCGTATTCGTACAATTTATAGCGTTCAATTAACTCAATGAGTTGATTTGCATACGTCGGGGAGGTGGCATAACCGGCAGATTGCAGGCCGCGCGCCCAGCCTTTGTAGTCGGTGCGATCCAGGTTGAACAAAAAGCCATAGCGGTTGTGTTTTTTGGGATCGCGCAGGAACTGGCCGTGGTCGAGAAAACTTTCTTCCACCGATTCGTATTTGCGGAAGCAGGATTCTTTCAGGTTGCCATCGGCATCATAGTCATCGTCTTTTTTATAAAATGACTTGCCCCTCCAGTCGTTGCCGCATTTTACCCCAAAATGGTTGTTGGCCATTTTAGCGACTTCGCTTTGTCCGGCGTTGCTTTCAAGGATGCCTTGTGCCAAAATGATGCTGGCAGGGACACCGCCGCGGCCCATTTCGAGCTGTGCAGCGCCGCGATATTGGGCAACATAATCCAATTGGGCATTGCCCGTTGGTTTAAAGTCCGCATTGGAGGATGTCAATTCTCCTTTTGCAGATGTTTTTTTAAACGTGCTGCACGCAGACAGCAAGCTTAGACTAAGGATAAGAACAGGGAGTACGTATTTCATTTTGCTGTTTATTTGGTGTAAAAATCCTAGGAAGCGGTAAAGTTAATCCGATGACAATAGATTTGTTACTGTTTTTGTCGTTTTACTCCCCACCTCAACAAGTCTAATAAACGACCATCTTTAAAATCTATTTTTATCACAGGGCTTCGGATTAAAGATTCAACCAAAAAACGGCTTTTAATACGAGGGCTTTGTTCTTTGGGGCTAAAAAACGAATGGGCGAATTGGGGGCAGTAGCGGCATACGAATTGTCGGTGTACACCAAAAACAAGTCGGAAACCGGGGCAAAACGCCATTGTAAACGCGTATTTATATTGAAATTATTCGCCTGCGTATTGTATTGAAAAAAGGCGCTAAAAAACAGTTTTTTGGTAAATGAAAGCTCGGCACGTGGCCCAATCAGCCAAAAATCGCTGGAGGCATAGGGCTTGGGCAATCGAATGCGGTTGTAATTGTACCCCAGGGCAAATACGCCATAGGGCTGCCACCGGTACGACAAACTCCCATCTACATTCAACAAACTCCCATTAAAAAACGAACCGGCACTAAAGTCGAAGGTACCCTGTAAATTATAACTGCTGCTGCTGTAATAGCTGCCGCGCACGCCATTGTACGTGTAGCCATTTAAGCCAGGCAATGGTTGGGTATCGGTTTCGTCCTGGTTGGTAGGGTCAAAATCTTCAAAAAGGTAGGTGTAGGAGTTATAAATGCCCAAATTCAAGCCCGATTGGTTTTTAAACTCCACATTGCTGAATAAAAATACATCGCGGTCGGTTTCTTGAAAGTCCAGGCTGTAAGTAAGGTTTCCGTCGATGCCAAAACCCCAGGTATTTACGGAGGTGTTGCCAGGATAAAAACGGATGCTCATGCCGGGGTATAAATTTTGGACGCCTTTCCGTTGAATAAAGCCTGCATCAGAAGTGAAGTTACTATCGACCAATAAATAGGCAAAATTGGCGCTAAAATACCGGTCATTGTAGGATAAAAAACTCGCCAGGGTGCCGCCCCGCTTTTTCGGATCGGGTGAAAAAGACCGGTGGTAATACCATTCGCCTTCCCAGCGGTTGTCTTCGGAGTACAAATCATACTCAATGCCTGCGATGCGGTTCCAGGGTTCGAATCCCGATTTTTGTTCTGAGGATAACCCATTGAACAGGTTTTCTTTATCCATTACAATCGCGCCAATATAACTACGACTGCCTACTTTTCTTTGTACGGTTGCGACTGCAAAATTGGCTGCGGGCAACACCTGGCTGGAATCCCAGTTTACCCGTTTGGTTTGCATATTGAGCACGCCAATGCGCCAGTTGTCGTTGATTTTCCCACTCAGGCGCGCACCCGCGAGGATGGGCACGGTCGTATTGTTACCCGTCACCGGATTGCGTGCCAACCCGATACGCCGGGAAAAGAAAGGCCTTGTATTCGGAAAGCCAAATGTGGCAAATAAGTCGCGGTTTTCGAGGAAAAACTGTCGTCTTTCGGGAAAAAACAACTCAAAACGGCTCAGGTTTGGCACCTGTCGATCCACTTCCACCTGCGAAAAATCGGGGTTGATGGTCAAGTCCAGGTTGAGCGAAGGAGTTATGGCAATCTTTGCATCGCCCCCAATACCCAGTTCCTTTTTACTGGGCCGGTTGCTGATAATGCCTTGTTCATTGCGCTGATAATCAACCCCGTATTGGCTGGTAAAATAGGGAATCAGGGCAATATTGCTGCCGGAACTGGGCGGCGGCGTATCCCAAATCAGGTTGCCCGTAAAGGCCAGGTTGTTTGCTGCAAATTGTTGCGGAATGGGCCGCCAGGTACTTACCTCCCAGGTCTTAAGATAGGTTCGAATAAAATTCACATGCCAACTATTCTGCCCGGAAGCAACTTTATACCGCAAGGTTTTGAACGGAATGGCCATTTCGACCGACCAATATTCATCTTCATTTTGAACCGCCGAGTGCCATTTATTGTCCCACTCGTAGGAGAGGTTGGCGCCATTATCCACCAATGCCTCGCGTTGTACATTCAGTGGATTTAAACTAAAAAGAAAGCCATTTAGTCCATCTTTAAACGGATCGACGATAAAATTCAGTACATCGCTGGTGCCATTGGGGAAGTCGCGTTTGAGCGATTGTACGGTGTAAGTGTTGCGTTTTTGGGTGCATTTGGCAGCGATGTACAGGTATTTATCGTCAAAACACATGCGTATTTCGGTAGGGTATTGGGTGTAGCTGCTGTCGACCGGAAACGTCATTTTAAAGTGTTGGGCTACGTCGGCGGTTTGCCAGGCAGGCTCATCGGTCAGGCCGTCCACTTTTATGGGTTGATTTGTTTTTTGAATATGTAATTCAAAGGCAGGTGCATCGTTTTGCGCACAAAGCAGTACAGGGATAAACAGGACAAGCAACGACAGGGACTTCATGTTATCTGAATTTGCTGGCAAAGTTAGCCAAGCCTTTTTGTCGGGCTTGTGCTGTACTCCAAGGTTTCGACAGATTTAATATAAAGTGTGGCAAACAGCGGGTCAATCGAATTGTCGGCCGTATTGCCAAGTTTATTTAGCCCCCGAGATGCTCCAAAAATCCACGTAACTTTGCACAAAATTTCGCTTTATGATCCTAGTTACCGGTGCCAATGGACAATTGGGGCAGTGTTTTCGGCAATTGGCCGACCAAAATCCCAACGTATATTTTTATTTCGCCGGTTCTTCCGAGTTGGACATCACCAACAAGCGGATGGTGCGCAAGTTTTTTGAGCAGCATCCGGTGAGTTGGTGTATTAATTGTGCGGCGTACACGGCAGTCGATCAGGCGCAAAAAGAGCCCGCAGTTGCCCGGAAAATCAACATTAGCGGGGTGAAAAACCTCGCGGAAGCCTGTGCGCCGCAGGGTATTCCGTTGATCCATTTTTCCACGGATTATGTGTACCACACTAAGCAAAACACCCCGTTTAAGGAAGATGATCCCGTAAGTCCAAAAGGCATTTATGCGCGCACTAAACGCTCAGGCGAACGCGCGGCTTTGCTGGCCAATCCCAATACCATGGTCATTCGTACCTCCTGGGTGTACAGCGAATTTGCTCATAATTTTGTAAAAACCATGTTGCGCCTGGGGCGGGAACGCAGCAACCTGAACGTGGTATACGATCAAATTGGCACCCCGACGTATGCGCCCGATTTGGCGGCTGCCGTGCTGGATATTATCCGAAAAGCCGAAACAGAAGCCGTTCCGCCTTATTTATTGGCCGGTATCTGGCATTATTCCAACGAAGGCGTGACCAGTTGGTATGATTTTGCGAAAGCCATTTTTGAAATTAAAAACATACCGTGTGCAGTGCAGCCCATTGAATCGAAGGCGTATCCGACACCTGCCATGCGGCCCCATTTCAGTTTGATGGATAAAAGCAAAATCCGGACCGCATTTGGGCTTCAAATACCCCATTGGCGCGAAAGTTTGTTGCGTTGTTTGGAAAAATTAGATTGATTTTTGCAAAATTGCGCGGTCAATCACCCAAACCATGGAACTGAAAACAAACATTGACCGCACCCGCGCGCTTTTGCTGGACGGTAAAACCCGGGAAGCCTACGAAGCCATTTTACCGGTATTACAGCAAGATACCCGGTATGTTGCCCAGGCGCGCACCCTCTCGGTCGTATTAGCAGGCATCAATCAGACCCGTCAGGAAGAACAAAAAGGCATTTTATCGTTTCAGGATGCCCAGCGCGTGTATAGCAAAGCCAATGATACTTTGTTGGAGGTACTGGACCAGTTGGAAGGCAAGGCCATCAACAGCACTCCGGCGCGACCCGTACAAAAATGGATGCTGTGGGCTGGCCTGTTTTGTGCGGTGTTGGTAATGTTGCTTTTTTTGGAACAATACTTCTTTTTTTCAACAAAATCAGACCAGAAAGCCATCATTTGTCCCAGTTTTGTGGATCCTGGCAAGCGTATATTGCTGTTACCGTTTCAAAAAATAAGTGGATCCGATGCCCGTCCGGAATTGTTGCTGCGGTCGCGGATTGAAGCATTGGCAGTAAAAAGCAATTTTCCAATAAATGTGGAAATCCTGAACCAATACGATGCAGCGGCCAATAACCCTGATAAAGAAGATGCAACGGCTATTGGTACGCATTGCAATGCCGAAATGGTGGTATGGGGCACATATACACAAAGTCAGGCAGGAGCATTGCAGTTGGATGCGCGGTATGTGCTTCCAGGCTTGAAAAAAGATGGGGGGACGGGTTTTCAAAAGGTAAGTGAAATCATTGCGATCCAGACCGACCAAAGCTTTCGTTCCCTGGATGACGCTGTTTTTTCCCTTTGTGCCTTGTTGGCCATAGAAGCGGAAAACGACACCCTTGCCAGAAAGTGGTTAGGAAAAATAATGGTAAAAAACCAACAAGACACCAAAGCGTTGGAGCAATTGGCCAAATAGGCGCTAAGCTTTTGCGTTTAGGTGCGCCACTTGCAGGTTATCTAAAAACTGCATGGTATCGGCCAATCCATTGAGTACCATCGCGTTAGCGGGCAATTTAACGTAATTGATAAACAACTGAGCGCCAGTGAGGATCAATCGTCCTTTTTTCAACGTTTGGGATGCATTGTCAACGTATTGTTGGATCGAATAGCGTGCGAGGGGTTCTTGCAACACCGTAAATACAAAATCGGCTCCGAGTGGGTCGCAGGCGTCGCGTAGATCGCTGAGGGAGGTTCCGCCGCCCAGGTACACAACCCGTTGTTTCCGAGCGCGTAACAAATATTGAATAAACAGCAAGGTAAGTTCTTGCGATTCACTTTCGGGGGTGTACAGCACAAAAGTACTGGCATCGCGTGCGGGCGTAACCGGTTCTTTATCAATGGCCGACATTAATTTTCGGCGGATCAGGTTGCTAATAAATTTTTCGTGGGCCGGGCTGATGCTGTTGGTGAGCCAAAGCACATTTAATTTATCCAAAAAAGGATAAATTAATTCAATCATGGTTCGTTCAAAACCGTGTTCCCACACATAAGAAGCGAAAATACGTTCAAAGTTGGCTTCATCCAGATCGATCATCGAAAGGGTAAGTGCGTCAATTTGAGCGTTTTGGCTGCCATTGTTTTCGGCAATTTCGGCAACAATAGAAGCGACGTCTTCCTGGCGCATTTTGGCCAGTTTGCTTATTTTAAAACCATTCCGATTCAACAACGCAACATTAAACAGGTGTCGCAGGTTGTCATCTGTGTAGTATCGAATGTTCGTTTCAGTGCGTGCAGGTTCGATGAGCTGATAGCGCTGTTCCCATATTCGAATCGTGTGCGCTTTGATACCCGTGAGTTTCTCTAAGTCGCGGATAGAGTAAATCGCCATCGGTTAAAATTAGAAAGAAGATGAGGTTAAACAAAATTGGATTGAAAGCAGAAGGACTTGCTTTTGTGCCTGATTATAATGTTTTGTTGAAGCAAAACATCCATTATGGCACAAAATTATAGAAACAGGTTAAACAGAAAAAAGTTTACATAAAGTTTTGGCCGCCGTCGTTAAATTTTAAAAACTAAACCGCTTCCCCAACCAGCCATCGTTTGAATGTGGCTGCCCGTTCTGTGCTAACAATGATTTCCTGGTCGGCAGCAGGGGTTGTTTCCACTTTTATACGACTTTTTGAGTAGGGTTGCATTTCTTTTATGGCATTGATCCGTAAAATGAACTGCCGATTTATTCTGAAAAAATCTTTTGGATCAAGCATGGTTTCCAGTTTATCCAGTGGGTAATCTACTGGAAATCGTTTGCCGGTGCTGTGCGCAATCAGGAAGGTGATTTTATCTTTGGTGTAAAAAAACGCAGCATCGGACATGTCGATCAGTTTGATGCTGTTTCCCAGTCGAATGAGCATTCGGCGGAGGTAATTGGGGGCCTCCTGTTTGCGGATATGCTCAAGTAATGCAGCGAAGTCGGGTGTATTTTGCTGGAACAGTTGTTTGTATTTGTCCAGGGCCGCTGCCAGTTCTACACTTTTGATGGGTTTTAGGAGATAATCTACCGCATTTACCTTAAATGCCTGCAGGGCGTATTCATCATATGCAGTGGTGAAAATCACCGGACAAGTAACTTTCAGGTGTTCAAAAATTTCAAAACTGGAGCCATCCGCAAGATGGATATCGAGGAGCATTAAATCGGGTGCCGGGTGTTGTTGCAACCAGTTGAGGCAGGCTTCTACACTTTCCAGGTGTCCCAGTATTTCAGTTTCTGGCGCAATCTCCAGCAATAATTTTTCCAACCGGCGGGCAGCTGCTTGTTCGTCTTCTACGATCAATATTTTCATAACGTGGTTTACTGTTTTGTGTGATGATTAGGATGTTGCGTTTTCTTTCGATGTTTTTACAATCGGCACTTGTACGGTGAAATAAAGGCCGTCATCGTGCACCTGTACTGGTCTTTCTCCAAGCAAAGCATACCGTTCAATCAAACTTTTGAGTCCAAAATGCGTGCCTGGTTCCGGTTTGATTTTGTGCTGAATATTATTGCGTACGGCGATGTACCCGTCGGCAGTTTCCAGTATTTCGATACGCAAAGGGTGTGCCGCAGAGATGATATTGTGTTTTACGGCGTTTTCTACCAAAATTTGCAAGGTTAGTGGCATGATTTGTCCCGGACTAACCATATTTTGAACATCGATAAAGAAGTTATCTTCATAGCGCTTTTTGAGCAGGAACCCGAAGTTGCGTACCAAAACAAGTTCCTCCTGCAGGGGGATCAGGTCGCGTTCGCGGTACACGATCATGGTGCGATAAAAATCCGACAAGTGTTCTACATAGGAAACCGCCATGACGGGATTTTCTTCAATAATGGTAATCAGGGTATTGAAGCTGTTGAACAGAAAATGCGGGCTAATTTGGCTTTTCAAAGCAGAAAATTGCGATTCGACCATGGCTTTTTTCAGACTTTCGGCTTTTTTGAGCCTTGTTTCTCGTAAAAAAATCAGGCCGTACAAACTGCCAAACAATAAAAGGGCGGCCAAGGTAATAAACCACCAACTTAGCCAAAACGGGCGGCGAATTTGAAAATGCCAGGACGCTTCCGGCACCCCTTCAAAATTGCCATGTTCGCTGGTTTGAATGCGAAAGGTATAGGTGCCCGGCGGTAATTTGGGGTAGGAAGCCAGGGGGTCTTTCGATATTTTCCAGTCCAAATCAAATCCTTCCAATCGGTAACGGTAACGCACAGATTCAGGATTGGTGTACCACAGCCCGGTAAATTGAAAGGTGAAGTAGTTTTCGTTGTAGGCAAATACGTTTTTTTTGAAAAAATCAAAAGGGGTATCAAAAACGGCAACCGTAGTAATGGAAGGAAGCGGGTCTTCAATGAAATTTTCTTGAAACGCCGCGAGCCGCAACAGTCCACGTTCACTGCCGATCCAAACATGTCCACGTGGTTCGGTACAAAGGGCATTCAGGGAGGTGGCGTTGAGGGATGCGCCCAATTGCGCGTCATAAAACCGGACATGTGTTTTTCGGTCGAGTTGTAACAAATCGAGGCCATCTTCGTAAGCAATCGCCAGTTCGCCCTCCCCAGCCACGGCCAAACCAGCAATCACTTGGCTGTGTAGGGCGCTGCCGATGCCAAATTGTTCAAATTTTTTGCCATCATAGCAGAATAAGCCATCCTTATCGGTGCTAAACCATATATGTCCTTTGGGGTCCTCAACAATTGAATAAATGGTTTTGAGTGGAACGATACCTGTGGTTGGAAAATGCTTGAATTGGCCATCTTTGAAGTAGAGCAAGCCTTTTCCGTCGGTGCAAAACCAAAATCCGCCCGAATGATCGGCATATACCTTGTACACATAGCTGGAGCCCAATTCATTTTGCTGACTGATCTGTTGCACCTTTCCGTTTTCATTGAGCAGGAGAGAACTTACGCCGCCCAAAGTTGCGAGCCAAACCAGGTTTGCATTGCCTGAAATGGACAGAATACTGCCATTCAGCAGCCCGTTTTTTTCTGTAAGGTGTTGTTTTACCTTTCCTTGTGTATCGAGTTGGAAGATGCCGTTGCCAAAAGTGCCCGCCCAAACATGGCCGTTGGGTGCTTCCCAAAGCGAGAGAATGTTTTCTTGTGGGGGTAAAAGAGTTTGAAACTGATCATTTTGGTATAGAAACAGCCCTTGTTTGGTGCCGATCCACATTCTATTCTGGTGATCCATGCATATCGCCTGAATATCGGAATAGGGGGTTGGGATCAATCCGAACCGCATATTCGCCGACAGCAACTGTCCTTTATCATTTATTACCCAAAGTAGGCCTTCACGGTCTTTGCAGAGGGCGCGAATTTTTTGCTTTGCTCCCGCATTGGTAGCAGGTTGTGTTTGAATAGCGCCCGTGTAGGTATCTATTTTTATGAGGCCGCTACTGTTGGTGCCGATCCATAATTCGTCGGTTCCGAAAGCAGCCATGCTGGTAATGGGGCCATAATTCCAATTGGGCGTGCAATAATTGATGTGGTCGGTTGCGAGCAGATAACGGCACACCCCGCGGTCGTACGTGCCGATGAGTACATTTCCATCCACATCGGTGTTTAGGGCCGTGATGATTTCGTCGGGCAGGCTGCTGTTGCTGCTATTGAGCGTTTTTACCGATTTTTGGCCCGGTATGGTCATCGTACAAATACTGATTCCAGCATCCGTGCCTGCCCAGATCCGGCCATTTCCATCGCGGGTAATGCTGTATATTTCATCATTTGCGAGGCCGTCATCTTGTTGGTTAAACTGATAAATATGGGCTCCTTTGGCACAATATACCCCTTCTCCATAGGTAGAAAACCAAAATCCGCCACTTCCATCTTCTGCAAAGCCTGTAATTTTTTTGGTGGGTAATCCTTCTTCGGGTTGCCAAAGTTCCATGCCCGCCTGAAAGCTGGGGAGCCTGGTATCTTTCGATTTAGAAATTGGCAAAAACAGGGCTTGGGCGGGCAGGTATCCAATAGAACCTTGGTCAAAGCCGACCCATATTTTTCCACGGGATTGAAAAAGCGCCGTAACGGTTTGCTTGAGAAAAGTATCCGGCAACAGGACCGATTGCAACTGAAAGCCATCGTAGCGCAACAGTTTTCCGGGCGCGCCCAGCCAAATCCAGCCGCTGCTGTCCTGAAAAACGCAACTTAGTTGGATGTTACCCAAGTCTTTCAACGGCAGCAAGCGAAAATTGGGATTTTGAGCGCTTAAATTTCCGATGTACAGGATGTGTATGAGCAGGATGGCAATCCCCACAATTTTGTTCATGACCCGGCTTTTAAAACAGCATCCACATTGACCTGTACATCCGTTGCAATTTTTTGGTGCACCACCCTTGGTATAGCGATATTGTGTTCTTCGAGGGCAATGGTAAATTCAGAATGCAGGATGATTTTTGATTTTTTTACGTCCAGCCGCACTTTAATAATACGTTCCTGACTAACTCCATGTATTTCCAGGATGCCTTTAGCGCGTATATTGTAGGTTCCATCGGTATCAAAGTTTATATTTTCGATAATTTTTCCGGTAAAACTAGCGGTGGGGTACAGCGTCGTTTCCATGTAGTTTTCGTTAAAATGCTCTTGTTGCAACGGGCTGTTGAAGCCTTTGAGCGTTTTAATTTCAATGCTCCAGGCAAAATTGCGCTGTTTGGTATCTACAATACCTTTGAGTTGACTGCTTCCTGCCTGGATGGTTTCGAGTGGCGCTTCCGACCGAATGTTGATTTTTCCGCGGTCACAACGGAACAATCCGTCTTGTACCTCGTTTAGGGTAGTCTCTATGGGTTGGCATAATTTTGGCTGTTGCGCAAGGAGTGCTACAAGTGAACACAGGAAGAGAGCATGGGTTAGGCGCAGGTGCATGGCTTGGTAAAATTGAAGGGATGAAATTAGCACAAAGTAGCGGGACCAAGAAAAAATCATGACTGGATAAGGAAAAAGCCGGTACCAAATAGGTATTTTTGCAGTGCGAAGAAACGAACACGCTAAAATATTTTATTTGTCGGGAAACCGTTTTCTTTAAAAATCTGTCCGTTCCCTTGCTCAGTACGAAAATTATTGTACCTTTGACCAACATTATCCGATAATCAACAGACATCATAATCAATGAGTTTCCCATTTATTAAAAAGAAACAGGATCCTTCTAATGATCTGGATGATCAAAAGCAGGGTTCCTTACTCGACAAATTTGAGGAAGATCTTCATGTTTTGGCGAAAGATGAGATGACACGGGTAGAAGGTGGTAAATCTTCTAACAAGTCTCTGTCTGATTACTCAGATTTGCGCAATAGTCTCGGCGGCACCATTCCGTTGTAGTTTTGATATTACCTTCGGGGTATTTCACACCGCAAGCCATCCTGTTTCAGGGTGGCTTGCGGTGTTTATAGTGGAGTTGTATAGAATGTGAAATAAAACCGGATGAATTATTTAGAGCTTTTTGCAGCTGTTTTAGGGGTTATCAGCGTTTGGCTGGTGGTAAAACGCAATATTTGGGCCTTTCCCATTGGGATTGTAATGGTCATATTATATGCCTGGATTTTTTTTGAAGCCAAGTTTTATTCAGACATGCTCTTACAGTTGCTTTATGTGGTGATGCAAGCCCAGGGCTGGTATGTTTGGTCCCACAGTGACCGTGCACAGGATGACAAAATCAGGGTGTTGCAGTTGAACGGGCGCCAGTGGATTTGGGGTTTGATCTTTCTTGTCCTTGTTACCCTCGGTTTAGGCTATACCATGCAACATTACACAGATGCCGCTCTTCCATGGGTGGATGCCTTTACGACTGCCATGTCCCTTTTGGCGCAATGGTGGATGAATAAAAAATATCTTGAAAATTGGCATATATGGATTACTGTGGATGCCGTGTACTTGTATCAATACAGCGCCAAAGGACTTTTCCTCACTACCGGACTTTATGTTGTCTTTTTGGGCCTGGCCGCGTATGGTCTTTATGAGTGGAAATCTAAATTGAAACAACAATCGCTAATTTGTTGAAAATAATTTTTGAATTTTCCACTAGTTGTATGTACATTCAGATGTAGTTTCCTCTAAAAAAAGAACAATTTAATGTAAAAGTCATGTAGTAATGCCTGAATACCTTCTACATAAATTTTGGATTTACATTGCTTGCAGTACATTTGCGCTCGAATGTGTAATTTTCTCCCTTTAGCATTCATTTTTTATTTAATCCCTAACGTACTCTAATCCAGGTAGACTTTAGTATTTGCTCCCTAATCCTTGTTTTCCCCCTCCCATTAAGTTGGGTTTTAATTTAATTGTCTTGAGCGTCCGGCATGCAGTCGGGGTAACTCCTCTTTGTGTCTTAGCTCATTTTCTCCCCTACCCATCAAGTTGGGTTTTAATACGATTTGTTTATTTTGTTTCAGCGTTTTGTTGAGACACTAATAAGCATTTGCTTTCATGTTTTGCTTGCATTTAATCAATGCTCTGTTCTTCCAGGGCCTGGCATCGCTATGTCCGTCCTATGTCTCATTTGTTTAATTTCATGAAAACTAGTTTCAACATGCGTTTTCTTTCCTCAATTGCCTGGCAGCGATGTGCAGGCTTATTGTCATTTAGCCCATTCGGTATGCTGGGTAAAAAAGCAAGTAGCATTTTGCTGCCTGTTTTTTTTGCCTTTTGGAGCATTGCTGTTTTATCGGCCCACCCGGCTGAAACATCAGCGGCGCATCCTACTTCAAGTCCAACTTTAGATTGGACGAGTCTGGCAGAAATGGCACCTGGCGACTTTAACGCCAGTATTTCGGCCAATCCGACCACCATTACGGCTGGAAGCCCTGTACTATACACCATTAACTATTCGACGGGCGCAGTTGCCTCGAATATTGATGGTGCAACGATTCGGGTGTTTATTCCGGTTCCGGTATTGAATGGCGGCCAGATATCCTTCAATGGGACCCTGGATGTAGCCTCCACCTCGCTCAATGCAACTGCAGGTGGTTACAATTTCGACATCATCTTCATCAACCCATTGCCGGCAGGTAGCCAGGGGATGTTGGAGTTGACAGTGACTTATCCGGTGGGTACGATTTGTAATGGAACGGTCGTTTCGACCACGGTAACGGCCGCTACAACAGGTGGTTCGAGCGATAATAACCCGAATGATAATACGGCAAATGTTACGGTAAATGATACCGCTAACCCATGGACGATTAATGTTATAACAGACAATATACGCACCCTTGGCCAGATCTCGAATTACCGGGTTCGGCTGATTCGTTCGGCATCGTCTAATTTTAACTTGAATAATACGATAGTAAAAGTTGCGATTCCAAATGATGCAACGGTGAGTTCTTGTGACGCTTGTACCCAGATTCCGGGTTCGGGTAGCAACCCCGATACCCTTCAATGGGGACCAGCCAATTACAGTGCGAATCAGACTTTTAATGTAAATTTGATTTACAACACACCGACTTTTGCAGTTGGTCAGTCTGTTTCGTTGAAAGGTGTGTTTTTTGGTACGAATCCTACGTGTAGTACAGCGTTGACTGGCATGGACACTGAAACAGGAAATATTCCTGCTCCGCCACCGCCAGCGCCGAATGTGGCCTGTGTTCAACCAACGCTTTCTACAACCGTAATTGGCGCAAGTGGCACCACGAATGTGAGTTATTCCAACAGTGGTAATGTTGCGCTTTCGCCTTTCACGGTGACGGTCGATTTTCCGAATGAAGTACAGATCACACAAATCCCGGCGGGTATTTACACTACTGCGGGTTTGAACGTAGATGTAAGCTACTTCACTACTGCGGGCGGACCGTTCAATTACAGTTTTGTTACAAACAATATGGCTGGTACGGGTGGTCAAGCCCTGGCTGCTGGTACGTATTTGACCAAAATAACCTATTCTTTCGTAAGCGCGGTACCGGCAGGCTTTATGCCGAGCTCGCCTTTGGTGTTTAATTATACCGTTGTTCCCAATGCCATTGATGGTAGTGGGGTAGTGGATGGCGCCAATCCGCGTATTCAGGATGGCGCTTGCACGGTTTGTAATGATGATAACCCCAATGGCAGTGGTTATGCATGTTTGCAGGTAAATTTGCAGGTAAACGGCACCTATAATGCTTCCAACCAATCGCAAACTTGCGCAATCAGCCGGGTAGCACGCGACCCGAACCTGGGTCCACAAAATATTGATAAATCAGCAAATGTAACGCAGGTGTACCCACGGGATACCGTTACGTTTACTTTGAAATTTGACCACTGTGGGTTAAATCCATTTGTGGCAGGCAATCTGGTAGATGTGTTGCCTTCCCAGTTTACCTATATCACAGGTAGCACAAAATGGCAAAATGCAGCGTTTGCTGATCCGACCAATGCGGCCAACACCCTAACCTGGACCCTTCCGAACAGCCTTCCAGGGGACCAGGTTGCAAATGCCAACGACTTTGAGTGTACGACCTATACACTTACGTTCCGTGCACGCGTGAACGACATGACTTTGGCGACAACCCTCAACAATTGTTTCACCGTAAACGGAACAGTTCCTGCTAATCCGGATGCGATGGAATTTTGTGTTGCAACCGAATTTCAAGATTGCCAAACGGTGCAGGTCCTTCCAGTTGGTCCCAACAATCCGAACAAGATTTTCTGCCAGGACTTGACAGCACCAACGAATAAGGTGTTCCCGGAAGATCTGATTCAATACAAATTACAATGGCGCCACAACGGTAATTTCAATGTGACCGATGTTTTGGTGATCGATACCCTGCCTGCAAAATACACCTTTGTACCAGGTACGGTTATTTATAGCGCCAATGTACAGGCCTTGATCACGGCTTATCAGGTAGGTAATCCTGGTTTTCAGCCATTTACATCTACGGCAATTTCAGGTGGCCGTACTTTGTTGAAATGGGACTTTTCGCCGTTGTTGTTTCCTGGAAACGGCGCCCAATTTGACATCACCTATCGGGTGACGGTAAAAACAGGAACCCCTCCAGGTGCCGTTTCAAACTGTTTCTCGGTAGAAGGATACTCGGTGGTTGGCCAAGGCAACAACGTACGCATTGATCCGGTGGTCGATTGTGATAATCTTTCGATCGAACCCGTTGGGCCAGTGAATTCCAATAAGACAATGTCGGTAACAGATGGTACCGTATTGCCTACAGAAGAGTTTTATTATACCCTTCAATTCAGGAATTCAGGTGCGTTTAATGTAACCAACTTGACGATTGCGGATATTTTGCCTACTTACCTGGAGTTAATCCAGTCAGAAGCAATTGTTTATACCAATTTGCCAACCCCGACTTCCTACACATATGATCCGGTAACGCGGGCGTTGAGATGGGTTTGGGCAAGCCTTCCAGGAGCAGATCCGGGCGATGCACTTTCCAATTTGAAGGAAATCCGTTATAAAGTGCGGGTAAAGGCAGGTACGCCAGCTGGAACAACCTTTAACAACTGCTTCCGGATTGATGGACAGGGGCCAAACATCGACCCACGTCGTATTACTACGGTCGCAGGCAGCGGCGAAAATGAAAGTCTGTCGCCTTACTTGCAGCAAGCTTGCAGCAATAATCTTTCTGTCTTGACTTTAGCGGTGGTACGCTCAAGAAAAGGGATAAAAGGTGTTTGCGACAATGATTTTGTGTATTTCAACCCAGATGGTGCTTTGCCTCCAAATTTGACCAACCTGAATGGTATTGGTCGGACCTTCGCGGGCGGCGATGCTACCTACCGCCTTCAAATTTTCAACCCAGGTAACATTACCATTGAAAAAGTGGTATTGATTGATATCCTGCCTTTTGTAGGAGACAGAGGGGTATTGCGTACGGATGAGGCGCGTTTCACCGAATGGCGTCCAACGCTGGCAGCTCCGATTGTAGCGCCTGCGGGAATCCAGGTGTACTACTCTTATGAAAAGAACCCTTGCCGCACCGAGTTTAACCCGGATATTGCACCGGCGGGTTGTACGGGTCCGAACTGGACTTTAACCCCTTCGGATTTGTCTTTGGTACAGTCAGTAAAACTTGATTTCACCAATGTAGATATTTTACCAGCCGATACTTTTTCGATCGACTGGCACATGTTTGCACCTTATAATACACCACCAAACCAGATCGCCTGGAACAGTTTTGCGTTCCAGGGCCGTCGTAAAGACAATCAGAATGAATTCTTGACTGCTGAACCGAATAAAGTAGGTATTGCGGTGAAACAGGATCCAGGTTCTGAAATTGGCAATTACGTTTGGGTGGATCAGAACCAAAATGGTTTGCAAGACGAACCACTTTCTGAAGGTGTCAATAACGTCAAAGTAACCTTGTTTCAATCTACGGATTTGATCAAGGGTAATGGCGACGATACCAATTTGGGTTCTATTTTTACCGGCTTTGACATTGATGGTAATCCTGGTTTTTACCTGTTTACCAACCTTGCGGCGGGCAACTATTACGTTGTGTTTGACTTGGCAACTTTGCCTCCAACCACGGCAGTGACGTTGCAAAATGCAAATGGTAATAATAGCGATGCTTTGGATAGCGATGTTGACCCGGTTATGGGTATGTCGCAAATGGTTACGTTGGGCCTGCCTGAGGTAAACCTTACGTTGGACATGGGTATCACACCACCAGATTGTATCCTTTCTGGTACACGTATTATTCCTTCTTGCGATAACAACGGAACACCGAATAACCTGAATGATGATAAAATCACCCTTCAGTCGATTACAGCGTTCAAAACCGGTACTGCGGGTGGCAATACTTACACCCTGTTCATTGAATATTGCCGTCCAAACCTTCCTACGGTGCAGTTGGCGGTAGTAACTGGCTTGAATTATGGCCAGGCTTATGGCCCTTATGGTCCATACAATGTAGCGCCAGGTGAAATGGTAAAAGTTACCGTAGTGGATGAGACGAACCGTCTTTGCCGCTTGGTAGATCGTATTTTGGGCTGTTATGACTATGGTGACTTGCCAAATACGTATGGTACTGCTGGTACAAATGCTCCGAACCACTTGATCAACACCGATTTGAAATTGGGTGCAAGTGTGGATGCAGAATTAGATGGTGCACCAGAAGCGATGGCCGGTTTGATGACCGGTGGTGACGATAACAATGTAGGATTGGTTACTTTGGGTACATCCACTCCTCCCGGTGATGACGAAAACGGTGTGACCTTTATTACGCCAATGGTTCCAGGTGCCCAGGCTTGTATTCAGGTAAATGCCATGAATATGACGGGCAGCGCTGCGGTACTTCAAATGTGGGTAGACTTCAATGGCAATGGTACGTTCCAGGCCAATGAAGCGATTACCTCTGGCAGCTTTAATGGCGCCAATGGTGGTGCTGTGGTACCCAATGGCGGTTTGACCAATGCGCAACTTTGTTTCAATGTGCCTTCAACGGCAACCTTTGCAGCAGGTGGAGCAGCATACATCCGTTTCCGTTTGAGCCCTGCTGGTAACCTTGCAGCCGATTCACAAACTGGACTTGTTCCAGACGGTGAGATCGAAGACTACAAATTGCAGTTAGGTAAACTCGGTAACTTCGTTTTTGAAGATTACAATTTCAACGGGACACAAGACGCTGGCGAACCAGGCATCAATAACGCAGTTGTTACCCTCACCTGGTTGGGTGCGGATGGCGCAATTGGTGGTTCTGGTGTAAATGCAGACGTGGTTTACCCACCTGCAACAACGGGCACTGGTAACTTCCAAACCGGTGAGTACTACTTCTGTGGCTTGACTGATGGTCCGGGCGCAAATGACAATCAGTACAAAATTACGTTTACCACACCGAATAATATGACGCCAACGCGTTCGAACCAAGGCAGCCAAACCAATGGCGGCGTGGCAGACAGCGATGGTACCATTACCAATATGGATTTGTCAATGACCATGGAAACCGTTGCGTTCACCTTCCCAACACCAACCGGTGAAAATGGAACAGGTGACAGTGGCGCTTCTCCAGTCGGCAACTTTAATGACAACCAGGATGATGAAACCCACGATCAGGGCTTTGCTTTCTTAGATTACGGTGACTTGCCAGAATCAGGCAATGGTGATCAGTTCAATTCCACGATGGCAGAAGTTGGCGCGGTGCATGTTATCATCCCAGGCCTGAAATTGGGCGCTGGCGTAGATGGCGAGCGCGACGCAACAACCACCGCAACGGCTACTGGTGATGATAACACCAATACAGGTGTTGCAGATGATGAAGACGGTATCGTATTCGCAACGCCTTTGATTCCTGGCAACAATGCAACCATCACGGTTACAGCCATGAACATGACCGGCGAAAATGCCGTAT